>JGI20155J14468_10001309_pt1 | contig 19631 bp, 18 predicted proteins | sample COG_05_FD_14468 | JGI IMG/M metagenome (IMG submission 14468) | reverse complement strand
CAATAATTGTATAACTTTTTCTATTAGATATACTGTAGTGCTTAGACTGATTTTTTTTCCATGCATAATAACAGGCTTCAACAGTATCGTTGATATGTGTAAATCTTCGAGATTGTGATCCTGGCCTAACAACTGTTAATGGTAATTTTCTTTTAAACTGATTTTCAAAAATTCCTATTACAGTAGACATTGGTCCTGTTTTTATTTGACCAGGTCCATAAACATTATAAAAATACAATATTTCAAATTTAAAATTAAACCATTTTTTTAAGTTCTCTAATAATTCTAAATTTTTAGCTTTAGTAAATGCATATGGAGACAAATTTTTATCATTTCCTCTATTGCCAATACTTGCTGATGTTGCTGAATAAATAAGTTTTATTTTATTTGAAAGGCAAAAATTAAACACTTCATTAGAACCGATGCTATTAGAACTAATGCAATCATTCATTTTTAAAAAACTTTGATAAATTCTAGAAAACTCACCAAAGTGAAAAATAGTTTTTATTCTACTTATTTTATTTTTTAATATCTTTCTAATGTTTTTAGTATCTTCTCTGATATATGTAACTCTTTGATCATTAATATGATTTTTTATTTTACCTGTAGAATAATTATCTATACTAATAATTTTAAATTTTGTTCTTTTAAGCAATAACACAATTAAGTTAGAGCCTACAAACCCTGCACCTCCTGTTATAACAATAGTATTTTTCATTATCTAGTTTTACTTTCATTTTTATATGATTTGTATGTATCTAAAATAGATTTTTTTAAATCAATCTTACTTTTCCACCCTAATTTTTTTGCTAAAGATACATCCAAAACTTTTCTTTTAATTCCATTAGGCTTGGATAAATCATACTTAATGATAATTTTTTTTTTTGGTAAGATAATTTTTTTAATTAATTTTGCATAATACTTAATTGTATAATCTTTGCCGGTTCCAATATTTATGAGTGTTGGTTTTTTTTTTTTATTCATAAAGTATATGCAGGCATTAGCAATATCATCGACATGAATAACCTCTCTTTTTGCTTTTCCATTTCCCCATAAAATAAGAGTGTTTTTTTTACTATGTTTTAGTTGATCAATTTTTTTAATTAATGCTGGAAAAAAATGAGAATTTAATACATTATAATTATCATTAGGACCAAAAGTATTCGTCGGCATTAAACATTTATAATTTGTTTTATATTGTAGATTGTAGCTTTCACACATCTTAATACCTGTAATTTTTGCTAAAGCATAAGAATCGTTAGTTGGTTCGAGTTCACCTGTTAATAAATAATTTTCTTTAATTGGTTGTTTACAATTTTTTGGATAGATACAACTAGAACCCAAAAATAATAAATCTTTAATTCCTGCTAAAAAAGCTCCATTTATAACATTAGATTGTATTGCAAGATTTTCATACAAATAATCTGCTTTGTATTTATTATTTGAATATACTCCACCAACTTTTGCTGCTGCTAAAAAAATAAAAGCTGGTTTATTCTTTTTTAAGAAGTTAATAACTTTGGCTTGATTGGTAAGATTTAGTTTTTTTTTATCAGCTACTAGAATATTGGTATATCCATTTCTTTTCAATTCTCTTAAAATTGCACTTCCAACCAAACCATTGTGTCCTGCAACATAGATTTTAGAATTAAAACTAATCATTTCAATAAATTTTTTAACTCTTCACTCACCATTTCTTTAACAAGTTTAGTAATATTATATTTAGGTTTCCAATTTAATTCTTTTCTAGCCTTCCTTGAGTCTCCAAGTAAAGTATCAACCTCAAGAGGTCTGAGATATTCTTTATCACATTCTATGAAACAATTTCCTTTATTATCATAACATTTTTGATTTATCCCTTTGCCCCTCCAATGATATTTTATATTGAGCTCTTCAAGTGATAAATTTATAAAATCCTTAATGGAGTACTGTTTTCCAGTTGAAATCACATAATCATTAGGTATTTTTTTTTGTAACATTTTCCACATTGCTTCAACATAATCTGCCGCATGACCCCAATCTCTTTTTGCTTCTAAATTGCCTAAAAATAATTTTTTTTGTTTCTTTAATTTTATTCTGCATAAAGCCATAATTATTTTTTTTGTCACAAAAGTTTCACCTCTAATAGGGCTTTCATGATTAAATAATATTCCATTACATGCGAATATATTAAAAGCTTCTCTATAATTTACAGTTATCCAATGAGCATAAACTTTTGCAACACCATAGGGACTTCTCGGATAGAATGGTGTTTTTTCATTTTGGGGTATTGTAACAACTTTTCCAAACATTTCTGAAGTGCCTGCTTGATAAAATTTTGTTTTTTTTTCAAAACCATGAAATTTGATTGCTTCTAAAATTCTTAAGGCACCAATTCCATCAGCATTAGCTGTGTATTCTGGAACTTCAAATGAAACAGCTACATGAGATTGTGCGGCTAAATTATAAATTTCATCAGGTTTAATATTTTTAATGATAGAAGATACTGAAATAGCATCAGTAACATCACCATAATGTAAAATAAATTTTCTATTTTTTTCGTGCGGATCTTGATAAAGATCATCCACTCTACTAGTATTAAATGAGGATGATCTTCTTTTAACACCGTGAACTATATAGTTTTTTTTGAGCAAAAATTTAGCAAGATATGAACCATCTTGTCCTGTAATTCCAAATATTAAAGCAATTTTTCTTTTCATTTTTAAGATCATCTTTTACGAAAAAAAAGTTTTACTCATTTTTAAACATTCTTTTCTAAGATCATTAATATCATTTTTAATTACAATACTACGCATAAGTTTATTGTTGTTTAAAGTAAAATTGTCACTATTAAAACTATTTTTAATATTTACTATTTTGAATTTCTTTAAATTATAATAATTTAGCCACTCAATCAGCTGTTTTATATAAATTTTCTTACCTAAAGAGACATTGAATGGTCCAGAAAGATTTTTCTTTACAAGTTCAAAAACTATTTGATTAAATTTCTTAATAGAAATGAAATCTTTATATGTTTTTTTATTTTTATAAACTAAACCTTTTTTTGCCATCTCAAAAAAGATATCGGAAAATGTTTTGTGCAGCTTTCTTCTATTGTTATTAGGAAGATGAAGAATATTTGAAATTCTTAAAATTAAAACTCTCTTGGAAAGGATTTTTGTCACTGAAGCTTCAGATATCAATTTATTCTTAGAATAATTACAAATTGGTTTTTTTTTATCTAATTCTTTAATATTAAATTTAGCTTTATAAATTTTTCTAGTACTAATCATGATTAATTTAAGCTTTGTATCTAAAATTTTATTTGCAATTATTAGATCATTATCATTTCTAATATCATATTTATTTTTAATAAATTTTTTATTAGAAGTGCAGTTAATTACAATGTCAAATTTTTTTATATCTTTTTTTTTTAAAAATTTTTCAAAGCTTATAGAATAAACATTTGATCTTTTTTTTTTAAAATAGCTAAATAAATTACTACCTATAAGACCTTTTTGACCTATAATTAAAATTTTTTTTTTACTCATTTTATAAAATAATTAATAAAATTAGTAAAAATGAAATCTAAATTTTTCGTATGTTTAATTTTATTTCTAGCAAAAAAATATTTTACATAATCATGAGCTTGTTTTCGTCTTTTCCACCATGAGGTTGATAAAAATTTAAAATTTGATGAAACCATTGTTTGAGATTGTCTATAATAAGTGAGGTTTTTTTCTAAAATATTAAAATCTTTTTTAATATATTTTAAATATAGACCGATTCTAAAATCCATCCAAATATCAGGAAATAAATTGAAATTTATCTTGTGTAAAATTTTTTTAAAATCTTTTCTTTTAATTGCAATACAACTTTGTGGTGGTATATATGGCCAAATATTTGAGATAATTTTTTTTTTTTTTTTTATAATCTTTAATTTATTTTTATATTTATAAATTGGTAAATCAAATACTGAAGATATATTTCTATTTTTCAAGAATTCATTAATAATTGTTTTAATTTTATTTTTTTTAAATAAATCATCACTATCTAAAAAAAAAATAACTTCTCCATTACTTTTTTTAAAAGCTCTGAAATATGCATTCATTTGATTATAGGAGCCATAATTGCTTCTTTTTTTATTTTTTATAATAATAATATTTTTATATTTATTAATTTTTTTTATAGAATTGTCTGATGATGCATCATCATGAACTATTATCTCTATATTTTGATAATTTTGCTTTCTTACTGAATTAATGCTTTCAGCTAAATATTTTTCATTATTATAATTAGCAATTAATACTGACACCTTCATATTTTTTAATTTACAGATTCTATTTTTTTGTAAATGTACTCAAATGTTTTTCTAAAAGGCATTTTTGATTTATATATTTTATAAAATTTATTTTTATGCAGTAGCCTATTTATATCTCTAAATGTATATCCTTTTTTAATCATATTGTCATAATGATGTTCAAACATAATAATATCTACTAATTTAATTTTATTGTCCAAACCCAATAATATTTCATATTCATATCCTTCGGTATCTATTTTCATAAAATCAATTTTTTTTATATCATTTTTTTCGATATAATTTTCTAATTTAAAAATCTTTATTTGTAATTTTTGATATGTTTTTTTATTGCTTAAAAAATTAATTAATCTAAATTTTCTTTTATAATATTTAGACTCTTCATCCACTCCCTTGATTGTAGATGATGAACTTTCATCAAACTGATTAAATTCAATAATTTTTTCTTCTGCACCTAGACCTATATTTTCTAGAATTATTTCAATATTCTCATATTTCTTTTTATTTTTTTTTATTACATTTTTTAAATATTGAAAATTTATTGGACTTGCTTCAAAAGAAATAATTTTTTTCAAAATAAAATTTTTTGAAAACAATTCTATTGACTCTCCTTTGTGAGCACCAATATCTACTAATAGATTAAATTTATCATAATTATTTTTTTTTAAAAATTTGATCCATTTTTTTTGATAAAAATGATCAAATAAACTGAGGCCCCATAATATTATTTTTTGGATCATTTGTTTTTAAATATAATTTTGCCCATTACTTTATCTATAACTACATTAGTGTTACATTCAAGATTTGATGTTTTGCACTTGTTGTCTTGTTCTATTATTTGATCCATCATTTTTTGTATTCTAAAATGATTATCATCTAAAAAATAATTGGTTTGTTTAAATGGCTTGTAATTATAGATTTTTACTTCTTTGATTATTCTATTTATATTTCTAGATGTAAAAATAATTGTTGTTAATAAGATCAACATGATAGAAATTTTTGAATATTCTTTTAAGTCAACCTTTGATGATCCAAGTTTTATAGAAATGGGGATAAATAATAATAAAGCTATTATATGATAACCTCCATACCTCAGTGCTGGATGATTATAGAACCATTCTACACCTAAAATAAATATAAATAAAAAAACTATATATATATGACTCTTAACTTGGATACTTCTTTTATTAAAAAAATAATCTTTAAAAAAAAATAAAAATACACTGATTAGAAATAAAATACCTAATATAAAATCACTCACTTTGTTAAAGAAATAAATTTCAATCCAATTAGCTACCCAATTAAAATGTTTAATATAATCCTCAGGATTCTCTACTCTAAAATTTGGTCCTGCACCTCCCTTAGACCATAATTCATACCAGTTATTCATACGCTGTACTTCAGTTAATGGTATGCTCCAGCTCATACTTTCAAAACAAGTAAAGCTTAATGGATAAATTAAACATCCAGTATTAATAAAATAAGTGAAAATTATGAAAAAAAATAAGATTAAAAACAATACAAAATATCTATTAAAAAATAAAAGATAACAAGTTTGAATATAATTTTTATTTTTTTTAAAAACATAAAAAAATAAAGGAACTATAAAAATTATATATATTAGATAAAAAGCTTTAATAGAAATAACAAGCGCACCAAGTAAATATATATAAAATAAATTAAAATTATTAATAGTTTTTTGATTAATAAGACTTAAAAGTTCAATTATAAATAAAAATATTAGTATCATTGCTGCACGATCAGTTCCATATTCTGATATTCTATAGAAAAATATATTTATAAAAATAAAAGATAATAAACTTATAAAATGAACAAAATTTAATTGTTTATCTTTTGTGAATGTAAATTTAAAATAATTATTTATCTTCTTCAGAAGAATTATATTTGAAAAACCCAATATAAATATTGAAAAAAAATTAAATAAATAAAATTTTGAATATGGAAGATAAAATAAAGAATTTAAGTAAAATATAGATGATGGAGTTCGAAAACCATGGTTAAATTTTCCTATCCCTATATAAAAACTTTGCTGTGTAAGATAATAGGTATATGGAAAATGATAATATGGAAAGTCATCATGATTCTTAAATTGAAGTACTGCACAAAATATTAAAAAAAAGATTACAAAAGAAAAGTAAATTTCTTTTTTATATAAAGTATATTGATTTCTTATTGAATAAAAAAATATGATTATTCCAATAAGAATTATAATAAAATTATGAATAATGCTATGAGCTACAAAGAAATTGCTAAAATAAGAATATATAATTAATATATAAATTCCAAATAAACCTGTGTATCCAAAGTTATTATAGTCTAATTTAATTTTTAATAATTTTAAAAAAATGAGACCATAGCCAATTATTGATATAAGAATTAAAACATAATACGTAATAAATATGAAAAAATTGATCATTACATTAAAAATATTTTTAATTAATATCTTATTGATATAGATTGCTTATAAATTTTTAATAAACTTTTGTCCAAGCAATTGATAATAAATGAAAGAACTAACCTTAATAATTCCTGCAAAAAATGAGGCTGAAAGTTTACCAATTGTATTAAGTGAATTGGATAAATACAATTTTAAAATTGATATTATTCTACATCCTTCAGACATTCAGACAATTCAAGCAATCCAAAAATACAACATTAATATAGTGTATCAAAAAAATATGGGATATGGAGATGCCTTAATTTTAGGTATCAAAAATTGTAAAACTAAGTATTTTTGTATTTTTAATGCAGATGGTTCTTTTAATCCCTCAGAAATTCACAAAATGTATAATATTCTAAATACCAAACAATTAGATTTTATATTTGCATCTAGGTATCAAAAAAATTCAGGTAGTGATGACGATACTATAATTACATTAGTTGGTAATTTCTTATTTACCTTTATTGGTAAAATATTTTTTCACCTTAATATAAGTGATATTTTATACACTTTTGTTATGGGCAAAACTGAAAAAGCAAACAAACTAAATCTTGTTCAAAAAGACTTTTCTTTTTGTGTAGAACTACCAATAAAAGCAAATAAGATGAAAATGAAATTAGGTTCAATAAATTCTTATGAAAGAAAAAGAATTGCAGGCAATAAAAAAGTTAACGCTTTGAGAGATGGAATTTTAATTTTAAAACAAATGATTAAACTATTTTTTACGAAACTTTAAGTTTTTCTTCAATAATTTTTGATAAAAAAATATATAAACAATTGTATTAAAAATTATAATAAATATTTGTATTTTTGTGTGATTGTAAAACTGTGTAGCCATCAAAACAGATGCGATATTGTAAATATTAATTATTACACCTGTGGTAGTATTCAAATAATTGCTTTTAATATTAGAATTATTTTTTAAATAGGAAAAAATAATTTGATGTAAGTGATTAGTGTCTGGTTTGAGTGGTGACTTAGATAAAATTTTTTTTCTTATTATTGAAAATAGATTTTCAAAAGCTGGATACCATAATAAACAAACTATAAAAAATGGAGAAATATCATAATTAACCTGATAGGTATTTATTAAACATAAAGCGAATAACAATCCTAAAAAATAAGACCCACCATCACCCAGATAAAGTTTATTAAAAAAATTTAAAATAAGTAGTGCTGACAGTACGGGTATTAAATTATATAAATTTATAATCGGACTTATATCTACGTCTTTTGAATTAAGATAATAAAGGCTAAAAGAAATAATCAAACTATATCCAATCAATGACGTATTTACACCATCTATAAAATTACAGCCATTAATCATAATTAAAATACAAAATACTGAAAAAGAAACTCTAAAAATATTATTTGTAAGTAATTGATCTAAAAAAATTATTTTAGTTTGAGGAACGGTAATTGAGAAAAAATAGACTACACCTAAAACTATAAAAAACTGAATAATGAATCTTAATTTTGGAGAGTTTATTATTTTTATATCTGAAAAAAAACCAACACAAAAAATAGCAAGTAAGTAAAAAAAAATTGAATTATTGAGAAAAAGGTATGATGTTAAAATTAATACTAAGCCCCCTGAAAGTGGTATATTTTTTGATGAGATAAATTTTTGATGAACGTCACCTTTAAAATTTAATAATATTTTTTTTTGAATAAATATATAATTTAGAATTAAAGTAAGAAATATTACTGAAATAAATAAAATTATATTCATCTATTTTTTATATTTTTTAAGAAATAATTAAATGAAAGTATCAATAAACATATAAGAGATTTTATTAAATCAAACTTCATATACCTTTTATAAACAAGATAGCCATCATAAATCTTTTGTAATTTTAAAGATGAAAGAGAGTCATCTAATTTTCTCCATTTTGTTAAATTATCCTTTAATCCTAAAATTTTTTTATTATTATGTGTAATTTGAAGCCAAAGTACATAATCTTCTTTAGTTTTAATGTCAGCAAATTTTATTTTATTTGTTATTAATTTTTTTTTTAACATTACTGTTGATAAACCAATATCACACGAACTCAAAAGAAGCTTATAATTCATATCATTAGCTTTCCTATCACCAATAATTTTATTGTTAGAATCAATGATATAATAAGATGTATGAGAAATTTCTATTTCATTTTTTTTCATAAAAAAAACTTGTTTATCTATTTTATTTCTTAACCACAAATCATCTGAATCTAAAAAAGCAATTAAAGCACCTTTGCTTTGTTTAATGCCTTTATTCCGTGATCTTCCTGCACCTAAATTTTTTTTATTTACTAAAATTTTAATTCTTTTGTCTTTTTTTATTATTTTCTCAAGGAAATATAAGTCTTCCTTGTTTTCATCATCATAAACAATAATTAATTCTAAATTTTTATAAGTTTGATAAATTACCGAATTAATAGCTAGTTTAACGTATTTCCTTTTTTGATAATACGGCATAATGATGCTGACAAGTTCCATAAATAAATATAAGTTTATTTTAATTTTACCTCTTAAAAATAACAAGATTTATTATTTTTATTTATTTCAAAAAATTACTAATTTGATTTAATACTTTATTTAATTATTATAACTCAATTTTATATAAAATATTCATGAAAGAAAAAAAATTGTTAATTTTCATGCCCTCTGTAGAGGGTGGTGGTGTTGAAAAAAACTTTTTTTTAATTGTGAATGATTTAATCAAAAAATTTTCTAACATTACTGTAATAACTGCACATAAATCTATAAAAAAAAGATTAGATAAAAAAATTAATCTAATAACGCCTAGTTTAAATATCTGGTGTACAAAATCTAGGTATCCCAAATACTTTATTTGCTTAATTTATCTAGCTTTGTTTTTATTGCGAAATAAATATACGTTAGTATTTGCTTTTCAGGCAAACATCTATGCATCAATAATAGCCAAATTTTTTAGTAAAGATATAATTATTCGATCAAATTCTTCATCTGAAGGTTGGTCAAAAAATTTTTTAAAAAATCTTCTTTATAAATTTTTTTTCAAGCTACCTAATCAAATAATAGTAAATAGCTTTGAATTTAAAAAAAAACTTGATGTTAAATTTGGTATCAATAGTCACGTTATTTATAATCCCTTAAATAAAAATGAAATCATAAAAATGAGTAAAAAAAAAATTAAACTAAAATTTTTTACAGGTTCATTTATTAAAATAATTACAGTTGGTAGACTTGTTGATCAAAAAGACCATTTAACAATGTTGAAAGCTATTAATTTGATTAAAAATAGAAATATAAAACTTTTAATAATTGGTAGTGGCAAAAATAAAATTATTTTAGATAACTATATAAAGAGCAATAATTTGTCGTCTAAGGTTAAAATTCTACCTTTTAAAAAAAATCCATATAAATATATAGCTTTAGCTGATATTTTTTTATTCACATCAATATATGAGGGTTTACCAAATGTTCTGTTAGAAGCTCAATGCCTTAAAAAATATATTATTTCTACTGATTGTCCTACAGGACCAAAGGAAATTCTTTTAAATGGAAAGGTTGGTGAACTTGTACCAATTCTTGATTATAGAGAAGTATCAAAAAAAATAGTTAAATATAACAAAACAAAAAAAAATAAAAAAATAAGATTAGGCTACAGTAATTTAAATCGATTTGATTATGAATATAATATTAACAAATACTTTAAAGTAATAAAAAAATTTATTTATTTATAACAATTCTTTATATGATTTTATCAAATTATTGCTTATTAAATCCAAATCAAATCTTTTAATAGATTCAATACAATTTTTTTTTAAACTAATTAGATTATTTTGATTTTGATTTAAATAACAAATTTTTTCAATATAATTTGAAAGATTATTTTCATCTATAAAAAATCCATTTAAACCGTTTACTATAACCTCATTTGATCCAATAGACTTAAAGGATATTATAGGCACTCTTGATGCTAGAGACTCTATGTAAGTTATACCAAAAGACTCTATTCTTGATAAATTTAAATATAAATCAGAACTTTTATAATGTTTTATTAAACTTGAATGAGGGAAATATTCTTCATCTATATTATCTATATTTTCAATCAAATCAAAAAAGTTAGCATTTGATCTAAAAAACTCATCTTTTAATAAAAATTTAGAATTTTCACCAATAATTTTCCATTTAAAATCAATTTTTTTTTCTTTTAATCCTGCAGCGATTTTATGAATTAAATCAAAACCCTTTTTTTTTTCAGCATATCTGGCAACTGTTATTAAATTAAATACTCTATCTTTTTTATTAGAGCTAATTTTATTAAACTTTTTTATATCCACACTATTTGGAAAATAAATTAGCTTTTCTTTTTTTACACCAAGATCAATTAAATCTTTTTCAATTACTGCAGAAATATAAGTAAATTTATCAATCTTACTTATAGTACTTTGTAATAAATCATCATATTTTTTATTAAGTCTGAATCCATAATTAATAGATCTATCAATTTGAACATCTACTCCATGAAAAGTAACAATTATTTTTATTTTTTTATTATAATTTTTTAGTGCATTAATTAGAATTAAACTTTTAAAGTTTAAAAAATTAAAATGCCAAATATCAAAATTATATTTTTTTTTTAAATATAATACATATGGTTTTAAAAAAAAAGATAGATTAATATTCAGATAATATTTAAAAAAAAAAACTATGTTTAATAAAAATTTATTTATTAAAATTATTTTGTAATTATTATTTTTGATATTAGTTTTATTGTAAATGAATAATTTAACATCATATCCCAACTCATATAATTTGTTTGCAATATTATGGATTTGTACTTGTACTCCACCTGGGGTTGGAAAAAAGGTCCCAGAAATAAATGCTATATTCATAAATTATCTAATCATTTTTATTACTTTTTTTAAATCATTTTTTGTATCTACAGCAACTGACTTATTAGACATTTTTATCATTTTTACTTGATAACCAATTTCGATAAATCTATTTAACTCTAAATCTTCAATTTTTTCTAAAACTGTTTTTTTTTTTACATTTGAAAAAATTTTAAGTGATTGATATGGAAATGAATAGATGCATACCTGCCTCCATGCCTTTAAAAATTTTTTTTTCTTATTTGAAGGTATTGGTGCTCTTGACATGTATATCAAATTTCCATCTTTTCTAAATACAACCTTGGGAATATGCTGAGAATTAAAAATATTTTTGTCTTTAATTTCAGTGTAACCACATATCACTTGACTTAAGTTCTTTTTAGCAACATCTATAATTTTTTTTATATCAGTTGGATTACATATGGGTTCATCACCTTGAACATTTATATAAAAATCTTTTTTTATTTTCTTAGATATTTCAGCTACTCTATCTGTTCCGGTAAGACACTTTTTAGATGTCATAACTACATTTATATTATTTTTTTTACACAAATCTAAAATTTTTTTATGATCTGTTGCAACTAAGATTTTTGAAGGATTTACTGCTTTTTTGCACTGATTATAGGTTCTGAGGATCATGGGTATACCCTTAATATTAATTAGAGGTTTACCTGGTAATCTTTTAGAATTATATCTAGCTGGAATTACTAACAAAAAATCTGACATTATAATCTAAATTTTAATTTTTTTAATTTTATAGTTTGTGGGCGTTAAAGAGATTATTTTTTTTGCTTTTTTTTCTAATTTATAACTTTGCAACACTTCATCCATTTCAAATTTTTTAGGACTAGTTTTGTTGTATCCATCTAATCCAGCAAAGAAAATCTTTTTACATTCACCACTACTAGAAATTCCAAGTGTATAAGTAATGGCCAGAGAGTTAGGCAAAACAGCATAATTTTTTTCAAATTTAAACTTATTATTTTTGACCTGCAATCCAAAATTCAAAATTTTTTTTGAACTGATCTTTGATTTAATATTTTTGGAAAAACTTGAAAATGGAGCAATCATATATTTATTTGATTTTTTATACTTATTAATGTCAGATAGCAGTCTTAATGTATGACAAACAACATTGGCATAAATATATTTTTTAGGAATTGGATTAATTGCATTTAAAACAAAAACAACTGGTTTATTTTTTTTGATAAATCTTATTATTTTTAATTTATATTTTAATACAGACAACCCTGGTCCAATTATTAACACATATCGATTTTTTAAAACTTTATTAGGTTCCCAATCTCCTTTAATGATTTTTCTATAACTAATTTTTCCTAATGCAATTAACTCCTTACTAAATTTTTTTCCACCAATAGTACTTAAATTTTTTAAATTATTATATATATCTTCGCTATCAAATCTAGAATCACTTAGCATTTCTTGCACAAATGTTGGATGAATAGAATTCATTCCAGCATAATAATAAAATGGATTAGATCCCCATTTATATTTTTCTTTTAATGGATCAAAATATTTTTTTATTAAGTTAAACAAATTTATTAAGTATTCTTTTTTTCTATTTAATTCCAAAATTAAATATTCAGTTTTAGTATTTCCTGGCCCTCTACCCATACCAGTTACAGTGCAATCTATCCAGTTAACTGAATTATTAATCGCTACAATTGAATTTTCTAAAGCTTTACCCATATTATCATGAGTATGTATTCCTGTTGATTTATTCCATAACGATTTTATTTGATGGATAATCTTTTTTGTTTTTAAAGCATCTAGACTTCCCATGCTATCTGCAAAATATAAAATATCTGCTTTTGTTTTTTTAATTATTTTTACTGTATTTCTAATTTCAAGAAAAGATAGTTCAGGTATTTGCATAATATTAATGGCAACTTTATACCCTGATTTTTTTAGCCAATTTACAAGAGGTAAAATATCTTTTACCTCAAAATGATGACAAGCTAATCTCACAAGTGAAACAACTGAATTCTTTTTGGGTATAAAATTATTTTTTGTAAGTTCTACTATATTTTTGTGTCCAACAAAATCTGAGGCATTTATCATTATGCCAATCTTTAAATTTTTAGGAATTTTTAAACTTCTTAAAAAACTTTCCTCAGAATATGCAAAGGGTCCTTTGGTTTTTACTTTATCTAAAAACCTAAATCCTATTTCAACATAATCAACTTTTATCATACTCATTACTTGTAAATATTCATTGACTAGTTCTTTTTCAAAAAACCAATTATTGTAATAACCACCATCTCTAAGCGTACAATCTAAAATATTAATCTTATTTTTATTCTCTATTGAAGAAATTTTTTTTTTCATAATCTAATTACTTTAATCTAATTACTCACTAATTTTTAATATTTAATGAAATTAATTCTTTTATTATTATATAAATATCTAGAAATACAATTTTGTTTATAATCAAAATCAATCACTGAAAAGGTACGATCTAAAGTCAAAAAATCAAATGATAATGAGGATTTTTGAGAAATAATCACTTTAGCGAATGTTTTATTTTTAAAATTATTTATTTTTTTAATTTTTAAATCTGGTTTAAAATAAAATTTATTTTTAGGATGTAGTTTAAAATAAAATCTATTTTTATTATTATAAATAGAATTATTTTTAATAAAAAAATAAATATCTTTCACATCATGAAGTCCTGATAAACATAGAATTTTATTTGAGTTTTTGTTAATCTTTATACTCTCTATAAATTTAAAGTTATTTTTAATATTCTTATTCTTGACAATAAATATAGGAATATTTTTATATATGAATTTATAATCCTTTAAGGAATACTTATTTAAACAATAAATATTATCTGGTAAATACATTTTTCTATGGTTAAGTGTATTTATAACATCAAACCACATTAGATTATTAGAAAAAATACCATGTTGAAATCCAGAAATTTTTATCTTATTTGAAAATTCTTTGATGCATCTCAATAAGTAGAAACCAAAACTGTATTCAAATAAATAGAGATTAATATTTGATACATTGTACTCTTTTAAAAAGTAAGCGATAGCTTTAGAATAAATCTCTAGTTTTGATCTATTAATATAGCTACCAAGATAAATATCTTTTAACTCCTCTCTAAAGTTCAAACCATCAAATTTAAATTCTATGATCTTTATTTTTTTAAAGGTAATTAAGTTATAAAAGTGATGCATCAGTAGTGATAAAATATCCTTAATCTTAATAAATTTTTCTATATTTATTATATTCTGATCATTTGTAATTTTTGCAAAATATAATAAATTTCTTATATTCAAATTTAAATGTGTTTCATCGCTTAAAAGAAAATTACATATATTTTCATCTTTATTAAATAAATCACCTTTACCATAGTAAAATTTATTTGGATACAGCGATAGATAAAAAGTTTTTTTTTTATGATTTTTTTTTTCTATTTTCTTTAAAAATTTTAAAAAAATAATTAGAATAATAGACTTAAATAAAAACTTAATTATTGCTAAATTTGGAAATATATTTTTAAGATTAGCTTTTGAAAAATCTTTTTTTTCAATATTTAAATTCAAATTATCAAAAATTTTTAAAGTTGATTTATTATCTGAAATTATTTTTATTTTTTTTATTTTTTTTTCTATAATTATTTTTTTTATAACTATAAAATTTAATATTCGATCTGGATAATTATATCTATCATTTCTTAAATTAAAAATTTCCATTTCTGATAAAAAAAATTTTTTATTTGGGGTATTTAAAATAAATTTTTTAATTTTTTGTATTAAAGTTTGATATTTTTTTTTTCTATGATCTAAAAAGTTTTTTAATTTTATTTGTTTACAATTATTTAGAGTAATTTTACCTTTATTTAGATAGATGTATGATTTATTTTTTTCAGTAAAATTAAAATTTTTCTCAAGATCAATTATTATTAAACTGCTTTTCTCCATTTTATCTTTTATTTATAGTATGAAAGATACCAATTAATAAATTTTTTTACACCTTGAGCTACATTGGTTTTTGGAACATAGCCATAATCTTTTTTTAATAATTGTATATTAGAATGTGTTTTAATAACGTCACCTTTTTGCAAAGGTAAAAAATTTTTAATTGCTTTTTTATTGAGATTTTTCTCTATACATTTTATGTAATCCATAAGAGATACATTTTTTCCACTACCAATATTATAAATATTATGACTTAATATTTTTTTCCTTTTTTTAACAATCTTTATTATTCCATCAACAATATCATCAACAAATGTAAAATCTCTTTTATGTTTTCCTTTGTTAAAAACATCTATTCTTTTTCCATTTATTATATTTTTAACAAACTTAAATAGAGCCATATCTGGACGTCCCCATGGACCATATACAGTAAAAAATCTCAATCCAACGGTGTTTATGCTATAAAGTTTACTGTAGGCAGCAGCTATTGCTTCATTAGATTTTTTTGTAGCAGCGTAAAGTTGAATCGGATTATTTGTATCGAAATTTTCTTTTATGGGAAATTTTTTTTGAATCCCATAAATACTGCTAGTGCTAGCATAAAGTATTTTTTTAACATTATATTTTTTTGACAAATCAATTACATTAAAAAAACCAACAATATTATTGTCTATATAAGATTTTGGATTTATTAATGAATAACGAACTCCTGCCTGAGCAGCTAAATTTATCACACAATCAAATTTATACTTTTTAAAAACACTTTCTAGTTTTTTATAATTTCTTATATCTATCTTTTTAAATTTATAGTTTTGATGTTTCTTTAAAATTTTATTTCTATCTTTTTTTAAATTTTGATCATAATAATCATTAATATTATCAATACCTACAACTATTGAATTATCTGACAAAAGTCTTTTTGATAAGTGAAAACCTATAAATCCAGCAGAGCCAGTAATAAGGTAATTTTTTTTTTTAATTATATTCATTATTAATTATATTTTATTTCTAGTCTTTATTAATTAATAAACAATAACAATTTCAATTTTTACACACTTTCAATTATCTTTTTTAAATCTTTTATTTTCTCTTGATTAAATAAACAAAATTCTTGTCTATATTTTTTTAATAAATGTTGTCTTTTATGACAATTCCACCATTCTTTTAAATTCTTCTCATTATCTAGATTATTCAACATCTTTAAAAGACTTTCTGGTGTTGTATGAACAATTCCTAGTCTAACAAATTTTTTAAAATAATTTCTAGTTCTATTATTTAATAAATTAAAATTTAATGTAAAAAAAATTAATGTTGGTTTATTAACGGCAATTGACTCCAAATGTCCAGTTCCACAAAATGTATGTACAATTAATTTTGAAGAATTCATTGCCTGAATCATACTTTTTTTTTCATCTATAAATTTTAATTTTGAATTATATGACAAGAAATGTTCTTTTTCTTTCCAAGATGCTTTTTTTCCTTTTTCATGTAATTTAATAAATAAATTCTTATTAATATTTGTTTTTTTTAAAAGTGAAAAAAAAGTACACAAATTTTCTAAATATTTTTTTCCTTTTAAAAATCCACTATCAATTTTTATTTCACTAGTATAATTTGTTGAACGCATTCTAATTTCTAATATAATTTTATTTGATTTTTCAAAATTATTATTTACATTTTTAATTATTCCGAGGCGGATTATATTTTTTTTTTTAATATTACCCCAGGATAAATATTTATCAGAAATTTTTACTTCATGAATTGATGAAAAATGAAATTTATGCTGAAAATAAGCGCCACCATGTTGTGCCAATATTAAAGAGGCTCCATTTTCAACATTTTTTGCAATATATCTATCCATCAAAGTACTTCTGGTAATTCCTAAAGTAGTGAATATCTTTTTTGGTGACTTTGGAAAAGAAATTTTATTTACAATATATTCTATATCTTTGAAATTTTCCAAATATGCTGATGGAATACATTTTAATATTTGTTCACCTAAAAAATTTTTTAAACCATCATTAGATGACGCTAATTTTTCATAATTCTTTCTCTTAAAATTAAACATTTCTTTTCTTTCAAAAAGCAAATAAGGCCTTAAACTTTTATAATATAATAAAGATTTATTTATTAAAAAATTGAGTTTTAATTCTTGTAAGTTTGATAGGTAAGTTGAAAAAATTAACACATTTTTTTTCTGTGGTAAAAAATTCAAAGCTTTTTGAATAAATAAAGATATAGTATCTTTAATATTCTTACTTATTAATTTTTCATAAATTTTATTTTTTTCATTATTTTTAATTATCTTGCCCTTTTCTATTATTTTGAATTTACTAGAAAAAGAATGTTCAATTATTTGGGTAAATATATAATGATTCCAATAATTGCTGTTTGCTAAATTTGTATAATCTTCAATACCTAGTGGAATTGTATCTTTAAAATCAATTTTTTTTTTTACAAAAATATAATCATCTTTTTTTAAATATTTAATTAAATGCCATTTAGTCGATATTGATGATATAAACCTATAAAGCCATTGACCTAAAATAATTGACCAAAATCTTTTAGAAAATTTTTTATTGTGATATTTGTTTAAAAAAATTGTTAGTTTATTTAAGAAGTAATTATACAATATTATGTTTTTTTTTATATCATGAAGTTTTAATTTATAATTATTCCATTTTTTTTGATAAATTGTATTCTTTTTAAGTTTATAATTTTTATCGAAAGCTGGTAGATCCAAATAAATTTTTTTAATATAGTAATCATTTAGACCAGCCTTTAAAAAATCTGTTATTAAAATTTTTTTCATTTTTTTTATATAATGTTAATATTTAACAGTTAATATAAGAATTTGAACATAAAGTTGTTATCAGATTTAATGAAAAAGGTTATATGTTCTAAAATTTTAATTTAGTATAAATTAAAAATTGATTAGAATATTAATCAATATGAAAATACTAAAACAGAAGTTTTTTAATTTTGATAGTATAATTACATCTAATTACTTTTTTACATATTAAAATAATGATCCATTTGATAAAAGATACATTTGTTACAAATTTAATTCATTTTAATAGTTATATTGTTAACAAAATGATATCTGTAAAAGATCTTGAAAAGATTAAAAAGCCTTTCTTTATAACTATTAAATCAAAAAAAAAATTATTTTTAAATACTAATACTATAAAAGATAAAATTAGTCTTACTTCAAAATTAATATATTTTGAAAAAAGTTTTAAAAGAAAACAATTGCTTTATGTAAAATGTCGAAATGCAAAAAAAAATGATATCAAGCAAATAATAAAAATAGCAAAAGAGCGACATTTAAATTCAAGGTTTATGGCAGACAAATTAATACCAATAAAATTTAAAGAAGAATATAGATCTGAATGGGTAAAAAATTTTTTCAAAAAAAAACGAGGTGACTTTTTAATAGTAGCTGAAAGAAATAAAAAAATTTTAGGCTTTATTTTAATCTTAAAAAAAAAAAATCAATTAATTATTGATTTGATTGTTTCTAGTAAAAAATATAGAAAAAAAAGAGTGGCCACATCACTTGTTAATTATATTAATAATAAGATAATGAAAAAAAATGATAGAATTACTGCAGGAACTCAAATGGATAATTTAGTTGCCATAAAAATGTATAAAAAATTAGGATTTTTGAGGAAAAAAAAAGAGACATTTTGCTATCATATTCATGGAAGGTAAATTTCATAATTTTAAAATGAGTAAGTATAATCTTAAAAAAAATCATAAAATTATAAACTATAATACTATTTTTGTTTTTAGATTTGAATATACGGGACTGTCCTTCTCACTTTTAATTTTTAAAAAAAATATAGATTATAGAGATAAATTCTTTGAATCTAATAAATTTATTAGGAGATAATTTGCTTTGTATTATTCAAGCCAGATCAAGCTCTAAAAGATTTAGAAACAAAGTTCTTTATCCTGTTTATGGAGAACCCATTATACAGCATGTCGTAAATAGAATAAAAAAATCAAAAAAAATAAAAAAATTAATTGTCTCTTCTTCATTAGAAAAAAGT
>JGI20155J14468_10001304_pt1 | contig 19666 bp, 9 predicted proteins | sample COG_05_FD_14468 | JGI IMG/M metagenome (IMG submission 14468) | reverse complement strand
TCTCTCTCTCTCTCTCTCCGATTTCAACGATTTGATACGACGATGGGGATGTTTTTGCACGAAGTTTTGGTGCACTACGAGAATGAAAGCGAAGAAGTTTGTTCGAGAGATTTTCATAATCACAATCATCATCTTGGAGGAGGAGAAGCATCATCATCATCATCATCGTCGTCGTCAGAAAATCGTTGCGTGCCTTCGTTCGATGAGCGGTTATCGATCGCATCGTCGTCTTTTTCTGGTTTTAACGAAGAGGAGCTTGAATCGTCGATGGTTTTGGTGACGGATTACGCGCAAATATTTGTATTCAGAGGGCAAGATTTGGAACGGCCGTTAGTGTCTTTGCGTTTGAACGACGAGGACGATTCAGACGTAAACGACCACGACGAAGCAAAAATTGGAGGAGGAGGAAAGAAGATGAAGTCGAAGAAGAGAGAAGATTTGTTCGTTGCGTTCGCGAAATGGTCAAAATGTACTCCTACTCGTCATAATAATAATACGGACGGCGGCGAAGGCTATGGTCAATTTTTCACCTCGCAGGTTGGAGCGAATCGAATGTTTGTACACACGAGAGTCGGGAGGAGAGTGGTAAAAGTCGATTTGAGAGAAGAGATGAAGGCGAACGAACGATTCGTGGGCGGGTTTGTACTCCCGACTGTGACGACGACGAAGACGTCGGGAGACAAAAGAAATTCGTTTACGTTGTGCGCCATCGTGGAGCGTTCGTTTTACTCCTCGAGCGGATGGATGAACGTTCTCTCTTTTGGAAATAGCACGAAGAAGAAAGGGAGGAGGAGAAAGCATTGTCAGTTGGAGGTGCGATCGATTGAGTTTAACGACGAAGAAGACGTGGTCGTGCGTAGTGCGCATCATCAAATGAAGAAGACCACGCTAAAAAATGTGGAAGGCATGGTTTTCGTGAAAGGTTTCGAAGTGGACGAGAAGACAGGAACGGTCGCTGTCGTCGGCGCCGCGTCTGAAGAGGACGAAGGAAAGGAAACGACGATGTGCGTGACGATGTATAGTTTTCGGAGCACATCAGAAAACATCGGAGAGTTTCCAGTCGTTGCGTCGGGTAAAGGTTCCTCTTCCTCTCCGTTTTCTTCAGCTGTTGAAAGTAATAGTAAGAGAATAGTATCCTCGTCCAGATGTGACGTGAGCGTAGAATCGGACGCATCAACCGCGACGACACGAATAGGTATTCGCGACGGGAATACGAGAAGCGCGTCGGTGTGGGAAACAGGTTTTACCGGTGAAGATGAGTTCATCGATGACAATCAGTATCGACCTATTACGCGAGTAGATGACGAGGCAGATAAAACGTTCAATGGGAACAAACCAACCTCTTCCGCGACCCTTCTTTCCAATAATTGTTCGGCGTTTGCAGACGATGAGTCCGGCGAGACGACTTTGCGCGACAACACAAACGGCACGACTTTATTTCAAGGAACATTCGCGCACGTTTCAGGGATGTGCGAAATCACTAGCAGCAGCAGCAGTAGTAGTAGTAGTAGTGGCAATAGTAGTAAAAGAGAATTGAAGCGAATTTGCGTGCTAGAATCGTTTCCGGAAAACGATCAATCGTGGCGATTGCTTACCATCGATGAAAGAACGCCGGAAGAAATGTTTACGAAATATCTCGATACGAAATGCTGGGACGAAGCGCTCGAACTGGCGAATGTATACGGGTTGGACACGAATGCTTTATATAAGAAAAAATGGTTTGCTCTTGTCGATGATTTGTGCAAGCACAATGTTAGTAACAATAGCAAAAGCGTGGGGATCTCCGCATCTGCGATTATTGAAACTTTGTCGTCCATATCGGATCGAAAGTGGGTGGTCGCGGAGTGCTTGTTGCGCGTCGCGCCGACGTACGAGACGCAAAAGTTGTTGCTTTCTCAAGTCGTCGCTGAAACCGATCGATTTAGTAATACTAGCAATATTGGTACCGATGATGAAGAAACAAAGTGGTGGCTGCGAGCGCGCTTAGCGGCTCTTGGTGCGTTAGATCGTCTCGAAACGCTTCGCGCAATGCATCTAGGTTATTTTTCGTCCTCGGCGTACGAAAGTTTTCGATTTGTGGAATACCTAGACGCGGCGAAAGCGGTCGCACGAGCCGGAAACGCGCGAGGATTAGAAGTATTACTTCAAAGACACAACGATTGCTTTCGTGAGCGTGATTTGTTAAACATAGCCGGAGAGATTCCAGAGTGTGCTCGCGTCTCGGAATACAAAAAAGTCTTGCTTGAGATTCTCGACCGTGGAGATACTTCTTCAGGTGGACAACAAAATCAACTTCGCACTCCCGATTGGTGCGAAACATCTGAGATATTAAGCTCAATCGTTTCCGAGGAATACGGAATGACGTTAATTGTTGAACAAGACGACCGTTTTGCAAAAGTGATCGGGTTACAGTCGACGGTACACCGAGAGACCGACACGGAGGAGGAGAATCAAACGACGAACATTGGACAATGGGTCATCGAACGTGCATTTCAGATTGACGAACGATCTGGATCCATATCAAACGCACGCGACTTCTTATTTTGCGTTGCATCGTCTTCGAGCAGCTGCTTTGAAGATGCGAGCGTCGAAAATGCGCTGCAAAGCGCGTTGGCGCTTTGCGCGATGGTGCTCCTTGAAGAGGCGGACGATGATATCGACGCGCTTTTACAAATGCGTGCCCACTCGGTATCTTTGAGAGATTTCCATGGAAAAGCTCCGGGTGATAAACTTTCGTTATTGTTGAACGAAGAAGATACCACGATAGATAACGTTTGGTCAATGCTTGACATCGCGACTCGGTATCTTTACGTCGTTGATGATGATGAAGGCACGCCGATGATGCAGACGTTGTTACAAAAATGGTTGGTATCAATCGCGTTCGATAAACCTTCGCAATTGACCTATCTCTCTCGCGCTTTGCAGTGGTTTACGAAAGATGGTAATAAACATGCGAAAGCATATCTCGGTGGTTTAAATGGTATCGAACGCGTCGTCACGGAGATCACGCACTCGTTCTCGCGCGTCGATAAACGTTCCATAGAAAAACTCAAGTCGATATTATCGGATCTCGTTTTGAATGATAACGATTACGACAACGACGACATCAGTAACGCAAATGAAGAAGATCTAGTTGTTAAACGTTTGCTCTCTTTTATCGATGCCGCAGAAGTTATCCTTTATCGCAAAGAGATGCTCGAAATATCGTTGCGTGAACTATCGGAATCTTCGGCGAATGAGACGTTTGCTCGAGAACTTTTGGTTGATATTTTAAAGGAGGAACACATCCGCAAACTCAATGATTCTGGATGGCTCAGCTTGTTCAAAGATCTTCAAACGATTCTCCTCGGTGCGTTCCCGAAAGTCGACTACAAGGAAGATTCCGGAATTCTACTCTTTGCTTTAGAGAGGCTCGTTCGAAGTCAGTTGCGCAATCACGCGTGGTCGGCGGCAAAGAAACACATTCATCGTTCCGAAAATCATTCGATTCCGATTTTACCGACCAAAGAATATGCTTTGCCGCTCTTGCTTGAAGTCGCAAAAGATTTAACGCGCGCTTCATTATCCATCAACGACCAGACAATTGTAAATGCTGACACCGTCTTGCGATTGATTCCACTCGACGAGGAGACTGGATCGCATTATGCAGAAGTACTCGAAGAGTTGTATTTGATCGACACTCTTAGAAAACTCGGCACTTTCAATGTTTTCATCGCTCCACTCGAGTTTGAAAATGCGAAGGAAAATCGAGAGAGTATCTTATCTTCGTGTCTCACTGGGAACGCGAAAAGGAACTATTTGCGCCTGGACGAACTGATAGAGGTTGGAAACTGTCTCGGTATACATGCACTTCGAGTCGAGTTAATGTGTGCCGAATACGCATTCTCCGCTCAAAGAGATATGCAAGCATCCGCTCGAATGTCTTTACGCCTCATTGCGAATGAGTATAGCGAGTGTTGGCGAATCTGCGCGGCGCTCGGAAGCAGTAGTGATCAGCTAACGGTGAAGACGCGATTGACTTTGTTATCTTTCGCGGTATCGCACTGTGCCACCTCCCAAGTGCCCGGACTTTTGGACGAGTGGCAAAGAGCGCAGGTAGAGGAGCAGCAATCGTTATCTCCCACTCCGAATACTTTGTATGATCTCGGCTTGAAAGGCACGGAAGCATCGGATGAAATGTTGGTATCGTTTTTACGGAAAGAGGAACCGTCCATGCTCAAGAAAATTGACGAGCTTGGTAAGCTTTCGTCAAAGAATAGATCACAAGAGTCCGATCAGCAGCAGTTCCCGAAACTTCCACAGCTCGCGTGCGCAAAGTCGTTCGCCTACCTCGCGATGATTGAGGATCCGAATATTGCCGGAGACGCGGTGGATGCACTCGCTGCGAAAGCTTCGAGCGGACGCGCGCTTCGTATTTTGTTGTCTCTTGGATTCTATTCGAGAGCTGCGAGAGCGTTAGATGATGGTAGCGGTGACGATACGTCAGTTCGTAACGGCGCGTCATCTTTTGCCTCGGCGAGTATGAGTGATTTAACGAACGCGTTGCAACACAGCGGAACCGTCGACGCGAAGTTGGCTGGTAAGTATCGCAGTCGAGTTCACGCGATGACGGATGCAGAGACGTTGGCGTTTTTACTCGGACAAGAAAATTTCGATGCGAACACTTTCGTTGCAGCCGATAATTCAAAAGACGAGTACGGGTACCGCGCCAAAGCGATTCTCGAGTTAGCCAGTAGTGGCGTTTCGGATGCGGATTTATCGCGTCTGCCGAAATCAACATCAGACGATGAGGAAGTATCGAGTGTATCATCGGCACCGCCTCAAACCGTTTTAAAACTTTGCATGCGACTTGCGGATACGTATGGCGTCGATCCGCGAGACGTGTACATTTCCCGAACGGAGACGTTCTTCGAATCGAATTTCGAAAACGACGAAACGTTGCTGAATGCGTACGCGGAAGCTTTAAAAACGAGAACGGAGGAGCAAAAATCCTCCTCTTTTACTGATGTTTTGACGCGCATCGCTTGGCCCGTGGTTTCAAGCGCGCGACGTGTCGATGTGCTGCGATCTTATCTCAAGATTGCATCTTACGACGACGCTTTAGTGCGTCTCGATATGTTCGAAGAACTCGTCCCTTCGCTCGATGCATTTCAAATCTTTCAATCGGATGGCGCGATACACGGGAAATCCTCTGCGATTGAAATCTCGAGATTGTTCGCAAACGAGGTCGCTTCGAAAGCGCACCCCGACTTTCCGAAGGCACTAGCATCTGCTCTCGCGAAAGCGTTTGCAAATTCATCGATTTCTTCCGAAAGTATCTTTGCTTCGGCCGTGACGACTGTTTTGAGAGAGGCGGCGACGACGGCGACGAAAAAGAAACGGTCGACGCCGGAATCGAGATGGGAAAGCGCGTGTTCAGCGCTTTCATTTTTGGATACAGATTTCTTGAAGTCCTTATTGTTGACGGACGGAAGCGAGAATTCTTTTCTCACAGAAGCTTCTCGCGCGTTGAAGATTACGGTATATTCGGACATTCTATACGAACTCGAAAATTCTACTTCATCTTCTGCCGACGTTGCCATGAAATCGTTTATAGAAGAGGCAAATCGCTCTTTGAAAAATCTCGAGTTTGTGCATCAAGTGGAAAATGCGTTGCCGCGATTACATCCGGATAAACTCGACGCCCTCGAGGCGAATGTGGACGTATGCGCAGATACAAGCGTAGCGGCATTGGTAGACGTCGTGTCTTCGTGGATGGTTTTGAACAACGGCGAACCTTTCGTCTCGGCTCTCGTCGTCGCCGAGATTTACGCTTCTACTACGAAAAGGGATGAAGATTACAAGTCTCTGAGCTCTACGATGTGCTCGAACGCGCTTGAAATCGCGCTGGATGAAAATCCATTCGACGCAAACAAGCTCGAAAACATGATCATAAAGTCTCTCGGCACGAACGAAGGGTGTAACGACGAGGAGAACGCGTCTGCATTGAACACCGTACGCAGAGAGTCAATCGCTCGACTGGAAAGATTTGTCGGAGAAGCTGTGAATGAAAACGATCGCACGTTTGTCGTCAATTTACTGAGCGGCAATGAAGTACCCTGGATATCGGACATTGCGTCTGAGATGCTGATGTTGATGAGTGTTGACGATACTACTACGGCCGCCGCGGATGCCGTCACAGCTCCGCCAGTTGTTGTCGATGAAGAACGAAATGAGCAAGAAGAAACTACAGTTAAAACATATACAAAGGAAGTAAACGCAGCTGCCCAAGCTCCTCCTCCTCCTCCTCTCCCTTTACCGCCACCACCTCCGCAGCAGTCCGCATCGGCGCTGGCGGCAACCGCGACGACACCATCCGTGTCTCGTTTGTTTATAATTCAAAGCGAAAGTTGTTTGAAAGCGCTGGCGCCGATGAAGAAAATTTCAGAATCTGATTTGGTCGATTTTACGAGTGCAAAAGCATTCATCGACGACACGCTCGAAACAGTAGTCGACGCTTCGAATGTGAATCAATTGAACGCCATCCGCGACGTTTTGTTCTTGTGGGAAGATATCGCGCCTTGGGCGAGATTGGATGAAAACGGAACCGGAGAAAATGTCGTCGTCGAAAGCGCCTTGTCGTCGATGTGGTTCAGTCTTATGAAGAAATCTGGCAATCTTTCCTTCGCGAAAGAGTGCATCGCGCTCGCTTCGACGATTAAATTAAAAAAGAAAAAGAAGCAACTGAGCGATGACTCAAAATTTGCGATTCTCTCCGAGTCAAGAGCGATAGAACTGATGAAGATGAAGTCTTCTGGAGATGACGATCCGCTCGCAGAGGCGACTAAGTACGCTTTACTACTTCCGTACGAATCTGTGAGGAAAGTATCGCTCAACATCTCTGTCGATTCTACTATCGACAGAGAGCTCGCGTTAGCGCTCATCAGCGTCAAATCCGCGTTTGGCGATGTTGTTGTAAACGCGTCAACGACGAAGGATGCGAAAATATTCCTCGTCGAGTTACTTCGTCGACTTCAAGAGTTCAATCCTGCGGCTTTATTTTACGCCGTCTCTGTACTCGCCAACGAGTTCAAACGGACGACAGTCGCCGCAGACGCTTTGTTTTCGTGCTTACGCGTTGCCGAGGCGTTTCGCAACCCAGACAGCGCCAAAATTGTTTTGAATACGTATTTGAGCCAATCAAATTTGAAAAAGTTTACTGCGAATGTGAAGAGCGACGATTTGAAAAACTTCACGTCCACGGAAGCGTGCGCGTTCCAACGCGTTTTGAAAGATTTAAGAAAAAGGCAACAACGATAGCGATACACACAGTGTTTATTCTAAGTTTTATAACTTTTCGCTCGCTCTAGATTACAACAATATTTCTACATTTTTTCTACGTTGCGTACGCATCTCTACTACGGGTACACATTTCCCCTCCCTTTCCCTCTGAATTATGTTTACAACAAAATAAAACAGTCGTTTTACACGTCTAAAATAGGAAACCCTCTGCCCATTCTCTCGAATTGGCTCATCTGTTCGTTTTCCATCCGTCTTCTCAACCGTTCGCTCAATTTCGCCTCTCGGATGCTCAAATTCATCACGCTTCCGTCCTGCGGATCTCGCTCCTCTCTCACTAAATAATGTCTATTTTCCCACGTCGTCGCCGCGAAATAGGTCGACCGAATCTTTCTCACGGCCATTTCCACCGCGAACGCAGATTTCTGTAAGATGAGCTCCGAGGATACGACTTCTTTTTTTCCACCGTTTTTGGTATTTTTGTTGGGAAGATATTGGTCGTGTAAGCCATACACGTCTTCCCCGTCGACGAATAAAACTTCTGATCCTGATCCCACCGCTCTCGGACTGGTTCCTAAACACACGACCGATCGAAACCTGTGCGCATTCTTCCCCATGCGCAATCTGTCTTGCACGGAGAGTTTCAACGTTTGCGACGCAGACTCCGTGTTGTTGTTCACGTTGTTCTCGTGGAGATAATCTTCCTTCTCTTCGTAATACGATCGCGTCGGTTCCGACACCGCTCGGACGATGCGTTGATTCATTCTTCTTCTTCTCGTTCGCACCGATGGTAAACCCGGCTTCTTCTCGAAACAACACCAACGAAAAGTCGTCGTCGTCGCAGTACGCGTCATCGTCATCGTCTCTGTTCTGAAAAAAACGCGCAAGAGTAAAGGAGAGAGACAGAGACAAAAGAGAATCGGATGAAATCAAACACCACGTGGCGTGTAAATGACGAGACGAGACGGAGAGATTTTCTGGGTTTTGTGGCACACGCCCCGCTCGACGCGTCGAATTTAATTGTTGTTTTTTTTTTCGTGGTGGAAAAACGCGAATCTCTCGTCTTGTCTTGTCTTTCTTTTTGGCGCATTTTTCGCATTTTTGAGGAAAGAAGGAGCGCGCGTATACGCATCGCAGGAGGTTGCTTTCGCGGGACAAACGCAGATGACGATGAAACAGTGCGAAAATGACTGCGATGAGACTTTGACGACTTTGACGACGGTGAATACTACGCGTAAAAAATAAAGATACATCACATTTTGGCTAAAACTTGCTCGACGTGCGCGGTACTTTTGACTGAGGCCATCTTCTCCTCGTCCACTTTAGCGCCCATTTCTTTCCATTTCGCTTTGACCAAACCGTCTTTCCCGACTAAAAACGTTTGTCGGTCCGAAAACTTCCCGAAGATTGGTAAAGTTAACTCCGCGCCGTACGCTTTCGACACGGCGCCGTCGCCGTCCGACAATAACGAAAACGTCAAGCCTTTCTTATCGCAAAAGCCTTCGTGCGATTCGATCGAGTCCATCGAAACGCCTAAAACTCTCGCTTTCTTCGCTTTAAACTGCTCTTGCGCTTGGTTAAACCTCTCCGCTTCGATCGAACACCCGGTCGATCCGTCTTGGTTGTAAAAATACACCACCGCGTAGTCGTTTTCGGCTAAAATATCTGAGAGGGCGATTGTCCCTCCACCAGTGGCTGGAAGCGTAAACTCCGGCGCTTTATCCCCGACGTTGACATTTCCCAGAGATTCACTCGCGTACGCCTTATTAGTAGTGGTATTCAAAGCCACCACAGAGGTGGCGATGGTCATTATCATTTCGCGTCTGTTCGTCGTCGTCGTCGCAACTCTTCCATCGTCTTTCGTCGCCTTCACGACAAAACTCCGCGTCGTCGTCATCATCTTCTTTTGGGATGAATGCGACGACGTTTTGCGATCAAAAGACAGTAAAAAACGCGTCGCGCGCGAGTTCAATAAAGACGATGATTTCGGTACGCAAGGTGATGCGTTCATGTTGTTTGCTTTTATTACGTGTGAGTCGTATGCGCGCGATGAAAGTGACGACGCGAGTTTAGATACGTTTTTGGGGGAAAAGTCTCCAAAAGAAAAAACGACGCTTCTCTGCCTTTGAGATATCCTCCGCTCTCGAGCCTTCTCAACTTCGACGAGAACGACGACAGAAACAACAACAACGACAGAAACAACGACAGATAAGGGTGGTTTTCTTTATCGTACTTCGAGTCGAGAGCTTTCGCTGCCCGACGACGACCGCGAACGAGGAGAAAAGACGTTTCGTTTGAGAAGAAAAAAGATTAGTCGTTAACGGCAACAGGTGATGATGATGTCTCGTTACGTGTCGTCGTCAAAGGTGGTGGTCGCGCAGAAGAAGGAGCACTGCGACTGCAGAAGAGGAGGAGGACGTAAAACCTTCTCCTTGCATCATCATCATCATCAGCAGCAGCATCGATCGAGGATGAGAAACTTTACGAGGAAACGAACGACACTGAATGCTGCTGACGCTGCTGCTGGGAAGAAAGAAGAAAACGGCGTTGACGATGGCGATGATGATGAAACGTTTTCGTCGTCGTCAAAAGCACGGATACGCGAGATAGTTTCGGTTGTCGATACACAGAAGGGCCGACCGAAACAATCCGGTTTGTTAGATTCGGAAACGCAGAAAAATCTCACGAAAGGCGAGGACGACGCGTTTTGCGAGAAGAAGGAAGTGACGAGATTCGAGACGTTTTTAATCACCACCACCACCGCTACCACCACCATTAATTCGCCCGAGGAGGAATACGATGATCTTCGAGAGACAAAAGAGGAGGAGAGAAGAGAGAGCAACTCATTTTACGCGTCGTTGGAAGCGGACCAGACAGCGTTTTTGGATTCGTATTCGCCGCCTACGGCGTTCGACGAGATGATATTGCAAAATAAGAGCATGGAGAGCAAAGGAACGTTGACGGGCGTGGTCGCGCTGATAACCGGGTCGACGGTTGGAGCAGGGATTTTGGCGTTACCGAGTGTCTGCGCGGAAACGGGCGTGGTGCCTTCCATTTTAGGCATCGTTGGTACGTGGACGTTGCTCTTGCTCTCCGCGTTGTTGTTGGCGGAGATTAACGTGAGCGTGATGAGGGAAAGAGACGAGGTGCGGTTCGAGCACGGGCGAGGCCATTCGCCCGTAGTGATTTCGTTGCCGGACATGGCGATGACGACGTTGGGTAAAACCGGGTCGTACGTCATGTCTGCNACGTATTTGTTCGCCTCGACGACTTTGTTGGTCGCGTATATCGCCAAAGCCGGCGAGATTATAGAAACGATCGATCCGGCGCTGACGCTCGAGGCGAGCACGATTGGTTTTACCGTCGGTCTAGGGGCAGTGATGGCGTTTGGATCCGTGAACGTAATCGATAACATCAACAGGGTGTTAACGATCGTCTTGATGGGTTTGTTTTTCGGCATATTATACGAAGGCGCGATCGTTGCCGATTTCAAAAACTACGATCTCATCAACGACGCGAGCAAATTACCGGAAGCAATACCCATCATGTTTTTATCGTTAATTTACCACGATTTAGTGCCAGTTATTTGTGCATACATGAATGGTGATTTGAAAGAGATCCGTAAAGCGATCGTTGTTGGTAGCTGTGTTCCACTGTTTATGTTTATCGCTTACCTCATCGTCGCGTTGTCCATCAACAACACCTCAGTCGCGAGCGGGTTAGGCTTTGAAGACCCGTTGGACTTACTGTTAAAATCAGACGTCGGATGGATTGTCGGAGGTTTTAGCTTTTGTGCAATTAGTACGAGTTTCATAGGCACTTGTCTAGGCGTCACGAGTACGATAGAGCCGAAAATCAAGGAAACCTTCGCGGAGAAAGGTTTAACGGCGAAAGGCGCCAAAAAGGTTTCGTATTTCGCGACGTTGATCTTACCGTTGATTATCGCGTTATCCGCTTCGGATATCTTCTTACCGGCGACAAAGTTCGCCGGATCGTACGGCGCACCAGTTTTGTACGGGTTGTTACCCTCGGTGATGTGTTTCATTTGGTTCACCAGCGAAGAACGGAATTCGTTTCACAACGTCGGCATGGAGTACGGTACAAAGATCCCCATCAAAGCGCTCGTGTTTTTAGCCTCGTTTGCGATTATGGCCGATAGATTCTTGCAAGATACCGGGTTGTTGTCGTTCAGTTCAGTTAGTAGTTAGTAATTAGTTTTGTATTCTATGCATTTGTACTTGCCGCACTGCCGCGGTCGCGCGCTAATTTTTCGCAATCTTATTCAATACCTAAAGCTCTCTTTTCTTCAATCGCTGTCGCTGTCGTCGCTCTCCTCGAATCTCGACATTTTCTTCTTCTTCTTCTTCCTCTTCTTCTCGTCGTCGTCGTATGCATCGTCGTCGTCCCCGACGTCCCCTTTGTTTGCCCCGTCCCCTTTCCTCTTCTCCGAAGAAGTCGCAAACTTCACCGCATCCAACACGCTCGATTTCACCTCATTCATCTCCTTCGCCATCCTCTGCGCCGTCTCCTCTGCGGTTTCCGATTTCATCAGTAAAACTTTCTTTTCTTTCTCCGCTCTCAACTTTGCCGCGATCAAATCGGCACCGATATCCTCCGCTACCCCGTGCGTCTCCAAAGTCAACGTAATTCTATTCTCCTCTTTCCTCTCCAGTTCAATCTCGCTCACCTGCTTCAAAAACTCAATAGCGTTCGCGCACTGTCCAATCAACTCGTGTTTGTTCATCAACCGTCGATTGACATCTTCCTCGGAGAAGTACACTCTTGTCTCCTTCGTCTCGTAATCGTACGAGCACTCCGCGATACCCGCGGTTCGAACGACCCCACCGTTTTCCATCTGCACTTTCTCTTCTTCTTTGTCTTCTTTGTCTTCTTTGTTCATCGTAAACGTCTTCGCGTTTGCGTTCCACTCGCCTTTCCATCGCAAGCTTTCCTGCGTTTCGAAATCAAATCGTTTCACCATATCACGAATAGCGAACGCGCTTCTTTGCGTCAGCTGGAAGTCACCCAGGCGTTCTTTCTTGTTCACTTTGACCAGTAAATCAATCGTATTTGTGTTGTTATTACTATTAAACGTCCCGAAACAAATCTTATTCTCGCACTTCGTCTCGTATTCCTTCTCCGGGTCGGACGTTTCCGTCACGAGTTCCAACTTGCCCGTTTTTCTATTCTCTCGATAGCCACTGGATAAATCTTTAGGGACGAACGAGTTGGAGTTTTTCATCACGTCCGAGATGTACTCCGAGTTTACAGAACTGCCTCGGCGTTGGCCGATGGCGTGCTCGGTGAACTTTGTCATTTTGGTTCTGCGGTTCTTTCGTTGAGTCTTTTGACGATTCTTTTGACGAATCTTCTTCTTTGCGAACGCAGCGGCGAGATGCCGTTAATGGGAAAATGAAGAAAAGTTGAATGAGAAAACACGACTGTTGATCAGAGCGCGTATTGTTAAACTACTTCTATTATTACAGCTTATTACTATAGACTACATGTTATTATACTAAATCATCACATTCTATTATCGCTCGTTTTCTGCGCTTCGCTCCGAAGAAGAACGTTTGGTTCTGAGTTTCAAAACGATCCATTTCGTGACCACGTGCGACAACAACCCCAACGGTCCGGTGACGAGACAAAGCGCCAACGTGTGCGCGACGGGCAAATCGAACTTTAAACTTTGCAACGTCGCGTGCCTCGCGACGAAGAGATTGACGAGCATAAAGTGCGCCCAAGCGGACGCCGACGCGGCTTTTTCCGAGAGCAGTTCGCTGATACCGCTGAGTTTCGGTATAAATTGCACTTCTCCGGTTCTCAGTCCTTCCTCTAAACTCCCCGGCATCATCAATGCGAGCGTATTATCGCTCCAGGACCGAATCAAAAGCACGCCGTAAAATACCGCCAAAGGTACCAACGTCGAGTAATTCCGGATATTCGCTATGGCTTTCTCGTCGCCTCGTTTCGCCCGAACGCAAATCGAGAAGCAAAATAACGCGTACAACGTGGACAACAACCACGCGAGTTCGTTCACGCCGAGATTGAACAACGACGTTTGGGCCATGATGATGTTGTTGTTATTGTTCGCGAGACCCATCGCGGCGGCATTCAAAGAAGCTACGGCGTTGTGTTTGTTCGAGGCAACACCTGCCCTTTTGTTTTTCAAAAATCTCGTTTTGCGGCTATTCCTTCTTCCTTTATCTCCTCCAAAAATACCAAAGCTCGTCGTCATTGAAGAACAGCACTTTTGATGACGATGCGCTTCTGCAGATGATGACGTAAACGACGACGACGACACGCACACACAACCCGAAAGACACCGATGATGATGATGATGATGATGATGATGATGATGATGATGCGTTTTTTTTCCAATCAGTCGTATCTTCTTCGCGAACGTTGTTCCTCTTCCTCCTCCCCCAAAACCATTACTCTCGTTCTTTTTGAAAAAAGAAGTGCTCTCCTCTTTCCCGCTGCTGCTGCTAATCAAAGGGACCCGCGCAGAAAAAAAAAGCGCGGCAACGCGAGCAGAGCGCGTCATCGTCTCCTCTCTCTCTCTCTTATGAAGTTTTTTCGTAAGACGAGTTTAAAAAAGAGTTTTTTTGAGTTCATCAGGAACGTTTTGAGACAAATGTTGTGAAACGATTGAAAAATTTAATTGTCGTCAAAAAACGCCTCTTGAAGAGACGAGAGACTTTTGGACGATTTACTCGTTTCCTCTCTAAACTTTGCTTCTCTCTTCTGCGAGAATATGACGACTCAGACGACTCAGAAGACGATGATTTCTCCCACCGATTTGGAGCAAAAAGCGACGCAACAGGACGACCTGTACGTCGCTTTAAAAAAACAAATCTGGTCGGAGAGATACCAGACGTTTAAAAGTTCCTTCGCGTGTAAAATGATGTTATTTTTCTCAATCGCATCTTTACTTCTCTTGTCCGGGAAAGAATCGGTCGCGTCGGTGAAAACGAGGAAAGGGTTAGCCGGCGGGTTATCCTTACCGTTCACGAGAGTGGAAATAGACGACGGGCAAACGCAATGGACGACGGAACGGATGTGCCGACACTTTTCGGTGGAAAACCCGAGCGAGATCACGATTGCGTTTCGGATTAACGGGGAAGTGATGTTGAGGGAAGCGATGCAGTTGGAAGGGGTGAACGTGATCAACGTGGACGTGGCGTATTCGGAAATCACGGTGTCGAATAAAATCGGGAACAGGAAGATTGGGCATCAGAAAATTGGGAAGGATAAGACGTACGCGGTGCCGGTGGTGTCGCATTCGGCGTATAGGAGTTCGTCGTTTACGTTCGACGACTTCTTGGCGACGTTTGTGAAGTTGAACGCCAATCTCGGGAAAGGGTTAATGGTGACGTTTAGAGATCCTCGGGCGGTAGTGCCGACGTTGAGCTTGTTGAGCGAGGAGTATAAGTACGAACGGATTAAAGGACCTTTGATTGTTGGCGGGGAGGTGTTGCCTGGTCCAGGCGGGTTTCGGCCGCAGATGGGGAGCGTTTTGAGAGTGTCGCCGTACGAGGTGAATTTGAGGGAAGCGGACGTGAGAGATCCGCCGATCCCGAGCGCTAAAGTGACGTACGGGAGGAACGAACAAACTGGACAGATTGAAAAGCAAGGCGAGGATCGCTACGATAACTTGTTGGTACCGTTTCACCCGTCGGCGTTTGTGGATAAAGTGAAAACCTTTGTGCCCGGGGCGATTTTGTCCATTGGATGGTCCGCGCACGGCGGGTGCGTGGATAAGGAAAACATCGGCGCTTCGAGAACGGATTTGGACGGCTTGGATGCCATCGACGAAGACTTGACGAGGTTGACCAAAGGTATGAAGAAGATTGATCTCAGCGCGGCGTTGTATGACTACAACGTGAACGAAAAGGCGTTGGAGTACGAGCCGCAAAGAACGTTGACGGATGCGATGGTGGACGATGCTTTCGAGTTGGTTAAATATTGGAAAGGAGACGTGATATTCGACGTGCCCGGGTGTATTATTGGCGGCGACATTCGCGCGCGTTTCGATGGTTCGGAACCGCCGCATAAGCGTTTGGTGAGGAAAAAGTTAGGCTACGGAGTTATGATTCACGGCGTCGTCGACGGTAACTTACGAAACGTGCTCAAAAATCGCGAGTTTAAGTTTAGTTTAGACCCTTCGAACACGTTCAGCGGCGACGCGATGGACGAGAGAGGGAATCCAATCGTGCAAGGGTTGTTGGCGAAAGGTGGCCCGCCAAAGTTTCGCGAAGGGCAAGTTTTAGGCAAATACACGGGGAAAACGTGGGGAACGTACGCCAAGAACACGGATTGGAAGACGAACGGTTGGCCATAGTTTTACTTTAGTGCACCTACTAGGAAATATTATTTGAAATGTTTTTCGCACATAATTTCTTATGTCTTTGCGCATTCACCGAACACGGTTGATTTCTCTCAAATCTTCTTCTACCTACATGCGTCTTCTCACGCGCCTTTCACTGCCGTTGTTGTTATTATCAATACCAGGAACGTCACCCTCTCTTGCGTTTGCCGCGTTCGCACGACCTTCGGTATCATTGTTGTTCGCATCAGCGGTGGTGGTGTTCGGAGCTGCCGCCGCGTGAGGCGTGGGGTCCAAGAGAGAACTAAAGAAGTCATCGCCACCGCCGGCACCGGTAGCAAGCGGTGGAATTAAATGACGAGCAAATCGCGGGAGTTCAAGAACATTATCGCCGACATCCTGCGCGCGTTGCTCCCCTCTCGCCGCCGCCGCTTGCACTGCATTTCGATGCTCGGCGCGACGTTCGCGTTGTGTGTCCGGATTTATATGCCCCAAAAACCTCATCATAGCCGCGTCGTTGGGATTATTCACACTGGGATTATTCACATCCATACCCAAGTGACTCGTGTCCAACGAAGCCGCCATCGCCGCCGCGTCTACTGGATTCACCGCGCCACCTCGAGCACCTCGAGAACGATCCGGGAAGGTATTTACTCTCGCCGATGATGGAGTGTTGTTATTGTTATTATTATTGAACACCACTTCTTCAACGGCTGGTGCTGCGGCAGTATTTGCTGCCGCAGCGTTTGAAACGTTGTTGTTATTGTTGTTGTTGCCGGCGGCTGTAGTGTTGGCAGCGTTATTCGTCAATCTTAGAATCTCAGCTTCGCCGCGGCGCAAAATTTCTTCCGTTACACGACTCGAAGGATAGTTTGATTGAAGGAGACTTTGATTGATCATTTGATCGATGGCTGCCTGTGTTATTGGTGGGGCGACTTGTTGTTGTTGTTGTTGTTGTTGTTGTTGTTGTTGTTGTTGTTGTTGTTGCTGCTGCTGCTGCTGTTGTTGCTGCTGTTGTTGCTGTTGTTGATACGCGTTTTGCGCCGCAGAACTCACGATGATGGTTTTTCTTTCGCCGGTAACTCTTTCGCCCCTCCCGCCACCGTTTTGTAACGATGACACGGTACGCAAAATCTCACTTGGTAAGTGCGGACACGTCATCGACATTTCCTTGTACGCTTCCGTCGCAATAATGTCGGGTAAATTAGAAGCGACGTATTGCAAACACGCTTGCTTCAAACTCGGCGCATGGTTTCGGTCAGCCAATACGAGAGTTCCAATGACAGATTCTAAATCAATCGTATCGCACAACCTCGTCTCACAAATCGCGCGCAGGCGCCCAAGATCGAATCGGTCCGCGGCAACCAGTAAGTGCTGCGTCATCGCGATGCCCAAGTCGAGTTCTTTGTGTTGCGCGCCGTTTTCGCCAATCAGTTGACGAATGCCTTTATCGAAGACTTGAATCCTCTTCGCACCCGCCGCCGCCTCCGAATTCGCTTGCACCGATCCTACGTCTCGTCGTCGTCGCACGTGACGCTCCTCATTTAAGAACTCCTCGTCTCTGTCTTCTTCTTCATCATCGTCGTTGTCGTCAAAGTCTTCCGAGTCCGACTCCAAATCCGATAACGAAACGTCAGAGTCGCCGTCGTCGTCCGAGTCTCCGAGTCGCGTGCTCCCTTTCTTCTTCTTCCTTTTCTCATCTTTCATGAGCACAAATCTTCTGTACGCGCGCTTGCTGTACTTAGGTAACTCGTCCGCGTAAACAAAGTGCAACAAAATTTCAAACACTTTCGGTTTGATGTCTTTCAAAGAAATCACGCCTTCCGTGCCTTCGCGCATTTTCCACCCGGCGCGAAGCATGGCGGCAAAGACGCGAGATCGCGCGGAGAGAATGATTTTATGCGCGCGAAAATACTCGTCTTCGACTCGGAAACAACAATCGGTCAAATCATGTTCATCGAGGCCCATGAAAGAGGTGCCGTCCATTGGGGAAAGTCGTTGCGGCTGATGTTGCGTTCTCTTGTTATTATTGTTGTTGTTGTTATTCATCGTCGCAGCTGCAACAGATGCGTTCGTCTTCGCTTGCCTCGCCGCGGTCTCTTCTTCGTCTTCTTCTTCGTCGTCGTCGTTCCCGTTGTTGTTGTTCGCATTACCGTGGTTTCCTCCGTCGTTACCGAGTGCCAATCTGTCTTCGTCCCCGGCGTCGTCTTCTGGTTCCGAATCCAAATCGATGTGTTCTCGCTCGAATCGTCTCAAAAGCTCGTCGTCGTCTTTATCGTTCTTATTCATCGCTTCTTTCTTCGCGTGGGTGGTTTTCTTCATCTTCTTCTTGGAATTATCGATGATACCGCCGTTCCCTCCTCCTTTCTCCGAGGACGAAGGAAGCCCACCATCATCACCACCACTACCCTTCAATTTTGGAACGCCGCCGATACTTCCTCCTCCTCCTCCTCCTGTTTTATTCGAGCCGCCTCCGCCCAACATCAAACTCCTCTTACCTAACCCGTTCGCCAACATCATCCTCTTCTCTCTCTTCCGCCAACTTTGACTCGGTGGCAACAACTTCACCAAATGCTCTCCCATCTTCATTTGCTTGCCGATATCCACGACGAACGACTGCGTCTGTTTCGAACTCTTGTTCAAGGCGCCTCCGCTCGTGACCACTAAATCAATCTCGTACCGAATAACAATCGTATCGTCCACCAAATATCCACTATTCGGCGCTTCCAAAACGCTTCTCCTGACAAACTTCCTGTACCCGTGACAATTCCTCGCGTTCGGATCTTGCCTCTCGCACGAAATCTTCACCGCGCCTTGCTCTCTTTGCCTCCCTTTCGTGATATCTCTCCCGTTCCCGCTCTGGTCCACCAAGGTAAACCGATGAAACGCTCGCACAACTTTCCCGTTCGAGCTTTGCGTCACACCTAACGACCTCGGTCCTTCTAAAATCAACGCCACGAATAACGCGCAGTACGGATCTTCCGGCGGCGGCGCCTGAGGCGCTTGCGCGTTTTGCGTTTGTTTCCCGTCCGGGTAGAACAAGAGGACCCACTCGTGTCCCCCGACGGTAAATCGGTCAGAGGCGATCGGTTCCCCGTCGCCGATGCCTTTGAGGAGCGAGTAGCCGGAGATGACGTGTTCGTGTTCACCTGTTCATGTTATTCGTATTATTGTTCGATTTAAAGAAGAAGAACAGAAAAGAAGTCAGCGCACTAATCCTCGTCATCATCCGAGAGAAGAGAGATTACAGAGAACACGAATACGAGAGATCGAATCAAAAAACGAACGGACTTAAATAGACAATTAACACGTACCGGTTATGGTCACCGTGCTCGTTTTGCTCTGCTTCGAGGAGAACTTCGTGTGTGGAACAACATTATCACCAGAACCGACTTTTGTCGCTTGTTGGTTTCGCGCGTGTTGTTGTTGTTCTCTTCCTCCTCCTGTTCCTCCTCCCAAGGTATTGTTCATCTTCGTTCTTCTTTTCTCGTTCTCGTGTAAAATGAACTTCCTTGAAAAAAAAAAACAGAGAGACACAAAAAAGAAGTTTAGGGTTTATACGATACCCTAAATACACTTTTTTTGTGTTGCCTGCGTTTCTCTCTTCTGACTCTTGTTTTCTTCTCATTCTTTCATATCGGTTGGTTGGTGTTGTTGTTACGATTTAAAGCTTTCGAGAGTATAAAAGAGTAAAAGAAGAGAGAGGGAAAGAAATAACACAACCGATGATGATGCAAAACAACGGAAAGTGTTGTTTTTCTTTGAAACGGAGCACTTTGAGCGGCAACTCTTCTGTGAACAACAACGCGCTTCATTTTTGTCGTCGCCGTCAAAATCATCATCATCATCCTCCGACGAGGACTTTGAGGAGGACTCTTAGTGCTTCTTCTTCTTCTGTACCTCCTCCTGAATACGCTCGAAATGTAAACGCGGAAGAAGTGCAGAGAAACGAAAACGAATATGTGTTAAACACGTACGGACGAGGGAAATCTCGCGTCATCACGCACGGGAAAGGCGTTTTGTGTTTCGATTCCGAAGGGAACGAGTATTTAGACTTTA
>JGI20155J14468_10001296_pt1 | contig 19747 bp, 15 predicted proteins | sample COG_05_FD_14468 | JGI IMG/M metagenome (IMG submission 14468) | reverse complement strand
CAAAGTCTTTATTTTTCCCAGCCCATCTTGCAGAGTGAATGCCAGGCTCATTATTAAGATCAGAAAAACATATTCCACTATCATCAGACAGACAAGGTAATCTAGTTGCTTTCGATACGAAGGAAGATTTAATCAAAGCGTTTTCTTCAAAAGTACAACCATTTTCTTCTGGTTCTTCTATTTTTAGATCATATGCTGACAGAATCTCAATATTTAGCGGTTGAAGTAATTCACGAATTTCTCTAATTTTACCCTGGTTATGGCTAGCAATAACTAGTTTATTTTCTTTAAAAATTCTATATTTCATAGTTTTAATCTAATCCAAGAGCCTTCCTTTGAATATTGAAAATTTGTTGTGTACCAATATCAGCTAATTCTAACAGATTTAAAAATTGAGATTTATTATAAGGTTTTTGTTCAGCGGTAACTTGTATTTCTACTATACCTTTTGATGCAGTCAAAACAAAGTTGCCGTCTGTTTCTGCTGAAGAGTCTTCTTCATAATCAAGATCAAGTATTTCTACTTCATTCCATATACCGCATGAAATGGCCCCAATTTGGTCAAATATAGGATTTTCAGCAATCTTACCACTTTTTAATAAAAAATTTACTGCATCATATAAAGCCACCCATGCGCCAGTTATAGAAGCAGTTCTTGTGCCGCCATCTGCTTGAATTACGTCACAATCAATTTTAATTTGAAACTCTCCTAATTTTTTTAAATCTATAATTGACCTCAAAGATCGTCCAATAAGTCTTTGTATTTCTTGAGTTCGGCCAGATGCTTTTCCCTTCGATACTTCTCTATCCATTCTAGAGTGAGTAGACCTTGGCAGCATGCCGTATTCGGCTGTAACCCAACCTTTACCTGAATTTCGAAGCCATGGTGGTAATTTTGTCTCTACTGATGCAGTACATATTACGTGAGTATTTCCAAATTTAGCTAAGCAAGATCCTTCTGCATAAGGAGAAACTTTAGTTTCAAGAATTATTTTTCTAAGTTCGTTAAAATTTCTTTTTGATGGTCTTATTAACATTATCTATCTCACTTTATTGTTAAATTTATAAACAGTCTATTATCCCAAAAATTCAGAAAACTCTAATTCTAAATTATTAATAAAATTTAACTCTTGTAAAAAACATAAATACAACTTATTTCAAACCAATATATAAAACGAATCAGGAGATCTACATTGTCTGAAAATAAAGAATCATCAAATACATATGATGAAGACAAAAAGCCCGTTAAAGATGATGCTCTAAATTTAGAAAACATCCAAGTAGAAAATGAATCAGATGAAGGCCAAACTGATGAAGATAATGCCTCATCAATTGAAGAAAGTAATGAAGAACTTCAAACTAAAAATGAAGAACTCAAAGATCAATTGATGAGAACGCTTGCTGAAAGTGAAAACTTAAGAAAAAGAACAATAAAAGATGTTGATCAAGCAAAAAAATATAGTCATATTTCTTTCGTTAGAGATTTAGTATCATCTGTGGATAATTTTAAAAGGGCTCTGGATTCTTTACCAGAGGATAAAGCAGACTTACCAGAACCTATTAAAAATCTAATAATAGGTTTGGAAATAGTTGAGAAAGAGATAAACAGCACTTTTGAAAAACATAATTTAAAACAAATATCCCCATTAGGCGAGAAATTTGATTATAATTTTCATCAAGCTATGTTTGAAGTTCCAACTAATGACACAGATCCTGGAATAGTTATCGAAGTGTCGCAAATAGGTTATTTATTATATGATAGATTAGTTAGACCAGCAATGGTTGGAATTTCAAAAAAAATTGAAGAAAATAATTTAGATAATGATAATCAAGAAGAGAATTAATTATAAATAAATAATTTTTTTTATAATCTTGTAAATTCAACAATTTAAACCATATAAGGTCTGTTGATAAGAAATCATAAATCGACAAAAAATTGCATTTTTAAGGGAGTTTATTCATGGCAAAAGTTATTGGTATTGATTTAGGTACAACTAATTCATGTGTATCTGTGATGGATGGTAAAGCACCAAAAATTATTGAAAACAGTGAAGGTGCAAGAACTACACCTTCAATGGTAGGTATAACAGATGATGAAAGGTTAGTAGGTCAGCCAGCTAAAGAGACAAGCTGTAACAAACCCTGAAAACACATTATTTGCAATTAAAAGATTAATAGGAAGAAGGCATGATGATCAATATTCTAAAAAGTTCTCTGAGCTAGTTCCATATAAGATTGTATCTGCAAAAAATGGAGATGCGTGGGTTGAGGCAAATGGGCAAGAATACGCACCTTCTGAAGTATCTAGTTTTATTTTAAGAAAACTTAAAGAAGATGCTGAAGCTTATCTTGGAGAAACTGTTGATAAAGCAGTTATAACAGTTCCAGCGTATTTTAATGATGCTCAAAGACAAGCAACTAAAGATGCAGGTAAAATTGCTGGTTTAGAAGTCTTAAGAATTATAAATGAACCAACAGCAGCAGCTTTAGCTTATGGTCTAGATAAAAAAGAAAGTGGAACAATTGTTGTATATGATCTTGGTGGAGGAACTTTTGATGTTTCAATTTTAGAAGTTGGTGACGGAGTATTTGAGGTTAAATCAACTAATGGAGATACTTTTCTAGGTGGTGAAGACTTTGATCAAAGAATAATAGATTTTATTGCAGAACAATTTAAAAAAGAAAATGGTATTGATTTAAGATCTGATAAATTAGCATTACAAAGAATGAAAGAAGCAGCTGAAAAAGCAAAAATAGAGCTATCAAGCGCAGCGCAGACAGATATAAATCTTCCATTTGTTACAGCTGATGCTAGTGGTCCTAAACATTTAAATGTAAAGATGACTAGATCGCAATATGAGTCTTTAGTTGATGACTTGATAACAAAAAGTATAGATCCTTGTAAAGCAGCTCTCAAGGATGCGGGTGTTAAAGCGAGTGATATAGATGAAGTTATTCTAGTTGGTGGAATGACAAGAATGCCTAAGATTATTGAAGCTGTAACTGATTTTTTTAAAACAGAGCCTCACAGAGGTGTTAACCCAGATGAAGTAGTCGCTTCTGGTGCTGCAATTCAGGGTGGCGTTTTAATGGGAGATGTAAAAGATGTTCTTCTTCTTGATGTAACACCTCTGTCTCTAGGTATTGAAACACTTGGTGGAGTGTTTACAAGGCTTATAGACAGAAATACAACAATACCTTCTAAGAAATCACAAACATTTTCAACTGCAGAAGATAACCAATCAGCAGTTACCATTCGTGTTTCTCAGGGTGAAAGGGAACTTGCTAGTGATAATAAATCTTTGGGTGAGTTTAATCTTGAAGGCATTGCTCCTGCAGCAAGAGGTATACCTCAGATTGAAGTAACTTTCGACATTGATGCTAATGGTATTGTAAATGTCAGTGCTCAAGACAAAGCTACTGGTAAAGCACATAACATAACTATTCAGGCATCTGGTGGATTAGATGATAATGAAATAGAAAGAATGGTTAAAGAAGCTGAAGACAATGCAGAATCAGACAAAGAAAAAAGAGATGTCATAGATGCAAGAAACCAAGCTGAATCAATGGTTCATGGAGCAGAAAAATCTTTAACTGATTTGGGTGATAAAGCAGAACCAGCTACCAAGAGTGAAGTTGAACAAGCTATTCAGGAAGTTAAGACAGCTTTAGAAGGTGAAGACACATCTGTTATTAAAGAAAAAACATCTGCTTTATCGGCAGTAATGATGAAGATGGGTGAAGCTGCGTATAAGGCAAATGAAAATCAACCTGAGGAAGGCAACCCGGACACTTCTGGTTCATCAAGTGAAAATAAAGAAGATGTGGTAGACGCTGATTTTGAAGAAGTAAAAGACAATGAAGAAAAAAAAGACGCTTCTTAGATAAAGTTAAATATACACTTTAAGGTTTAAATATGGCGCGTGATTATTACGATATATTAGGTTTATCAAAATCAGCTTCAGATAGTGAAATCAAATCATCGTATCGTAAGCTTGCAATGAAATATCATCCAGATAGAAATCCTGGTGATAAAAAAGCCGAAGATAAATTCAGAGAAATAGCAGAATCTTATGAAATATTAAAGGACCCTCAAAAAAAAGCTGCTTACGATCAGTATGGACATGCAGCTTTTTCACAAGGTTCTGGCGCTGGAGCCGGTGGAGGATTTTCTGGTTTTAGTGGCGGAGGATTTTCTGATATATTTGAAGATATGTTTGGTATGGGAGGCGATCAAGGTAGAAGATCTGCTTCTACAGGATCTGACTTAAGATACGATTTATCTGTTTCACTTGAACAAGCCTTTTCTGGTGATCAAGTTGAGATCTCTTTAACAGTGCCTGCAAAGTGTGAATCATGTAATGGTTCAGGTGCTAATAAAGGTTCTCAACCAAAACAATGTAGTCAGTGCGGAGGACATGGAAAAGTTAGAGCTCAACAAGGATTTTTCACAATTGAAAGAACATGTGCTTCTTGCTCAGGTGTAGGTGAAATCATTGGAGACCCGTGCCGCCCATGTAAAGGGCAAGGTAGGGTAAATAAAAGCAAGAAACTTTCTGTAAATGTTCCTTCTGGTGTAGATAACGGAACGCGTATACGTCTTTCTGGTGAAGGTGAAGCTGGGGCTAGAGGCTCCGCTCCAGGTGATTTATATATTTTTATTGACATTAAAGATCATTCTATATTTCAAAGAGATGGTAAAGACACTTTTATCGAAGTTCCAGTTTCTCTTATTGATGCTGTCTTAGGAAATTCAATACAAGTTCCTTGTGTAGATGGATCTAAAGCAAAAATGAATTTGACATCAGGAACTCAAAGTGGAACTCGTTTAAGAATGAAAGGTAAAGGAATGCCAGGTTTACGCGGTGGTTCTAGAGGAGATCAATATGTGCAAATTAACGTAGAAACACCAGTTGGTATCTCTAAAAAACAAGAAGACTTATTTAAGCAAATAAAAGAGTTAGGAATAGAAAAAATTAGCCCTAAAACTAGTAGATTCAAAAAATTGATTGAGTAATATAATTATTAGGTATAATCGAGTACAATTTATTTAGTTAAGGTGATTTATGAAAAAAATATCTGTATCTATTCCTGGCGGCAACGGTCGTATGGGCAAAACTCTTATAGGTTTAATCATAGAAAATGAAAAATATAATTTAGTGAGCTCCACATGTTTGCCTGGTGAAGATGAAGAAGGCTTTGATATAGGACTTTTAGCAGGGAAAACTAAAATTTCTAAAAAATTAACAAGCGATACTTCATCACTTTTTAGAAGTTCAGACGTATTAATAGATTTTACAGTTCCTAAAGCAGCAATGCTTCATGCAAAGAAATGTTATGATAACGATATGTCTATTGTAATAGGTACAACAGGTTTAGATGTTTCTCAGGAAAAAGAATTATTATCATTATCTAAAAAAATACCAATTGTTTACTCAGCCAATTTTTCTATTGGTGTAACTTTGCTTTCAAATTTAGTTTCTAACGCCACTAAAATTCTAGGTAAAGAATGGGATATTGAAATATTAGAAATGCATCATAAACATAAAATTGATGCTCCTTCTGGTACTGCTTTAATGCTTGGAAAATCAGCAGCTGAAGCCAGAGATCAAAAACTGTCAGATGTTAAAGAAGTATCAAGAGATGGTATAGTTGGTAAAAGAAAAAGTGAAGAAATTGGTTTTGCAGTCTTAAGGGGTGGAGACGTAGTTGGTGAGCATTCAGTACTATTTTGTAACGAGGGTGAAAGAATTGAACTGGTCCACAAAGCCACGGATAGATCAATTTTTGCTTCGGGAGCTTTAAGGGCTGCATATTGGGCAGCAACAGCCAAACCTGGTTTATATTCGTTATCAGATGTTTTAAATCTTGGAGGATAAGGGAAATAATTAATTTTTTGTAATATTTAACTTTGTATTTATATCTTGTAAACATTCTTCTTTTTTTAATGTGCCATAAGTTTTATTGGTCTAGTTTCAAAAAAGTTTACATAGTAATCATTTTCTTTTTTGATAACAAAAACATCTAAAAAACATTTAGAAAAATAATATTGATGATTTTTTAATTTGCCTTCAAATTTAACAAAGTCACTTACACCTAATCTTTTTAAAAGATCTGTTTCAGATAATTTTAAAATTGATGTTAGATTAAATTTTTCTTGTCTTGATTTCTTTTGTTTTTTTAAATTTTCTAATTCAGAATTTTTNTTNAATTTCTGAGTAACCTCTTCTGTTGTTTCCTTTNCAATTTTACTATTTTTAGACGAAGTCTTAAAATTATTATAAATGATATTTTTANCTTTAACTTCTTTTTTTGGTATTTTGTCCTGAAAGCCATTATGCTGTAGCGTATGACAACCATTCAATAGTAAGATTAACAACAAATTTAAAATTATTTTATTTGGAACTTTTTTCATAAGTGATATTCATAGATATAGTTTTATATTAAGTCTATTTAAAAATACTTTTGAGGCAAAAATGCACAAATTTAATCATGATATAACTTTTATAGGTAATGCTATTGTAGATATTATAGCAGAAACTTCAGATGAGCTTCTAACTGAATTGGATATTCCAAAAGGAGGAATGCAATTAATAAATACAAAAACGGCTGATAAATTAATAGATAGTATTAGAGCGCCACTTGTAGTATCAGGAGGAAGCGCGGCCAATACAGCTGTTGGCTTTAGTTCTTTTGGAGGAAAGGCATGCTTTATTGGTCAAACAGGTCTCGATGAATTTGGAGATTTATTTTCTAGGGACATAAATAAGTCTAATGTTTTTTTCCAAAATAAGACTTCTAAAATGTTAGATAAAACATCTAAAAGTATTATTTTGGTTACTCCTGATGCAGAAAGAAGTATGAGTACTTTTTTGGGTGCCAGTGTAAAATTTAATATAAATTCTATAAACGAAGACCTAATAACTAATAGTAAATTGCTTTATATTGAAGGATATTTATTTGATCAACCAGAGGCTAAAAAAGCAATTTATCATTGTTGTAGACTGGCAAAAGATAAAAATATTCAAATAGCTTTTAGTTTATCAGATCTGTTCTGTGTAGAGAGACATAGAAACGATTTTCTTAATTTAATTGTTGAGTATATTGATATAATTTTTGCTAATGAAGAAGAGATAAAAAATTTGTATCAGTCAAATTTAAATGATTGCATTCAATTAATTCAAAGTGATGTTGAAATGGGCGCCATTACACTAGGGATCTAGAGGTTCTATTGTATTTGAAACAAAAAAAGAACACATCATTAATTCTGTTGCTGTTAAATCACTTGTGGATACAACCGGGGCAGGTGATATGTTTGCGGCTGGTTTTTTATATGGATATATGTATAAACATTCCATAGAGGAATGTGGGAATTTAGGAAGTAAAGCCGCTGCTGAAATAATTCAATATTACGGAGCCAGACCTAAAATCTTATTAAAAAGTTTAATTAATTAAGATAATTTTAAGTTTCGTTATTTTGAGTAAATAGCATTATATGCTGCAATAGAAGCAGAATTTACAATATCCGATACAGACGAGCCCATCTGAACAATTTGAAATGGTTTTTCTCCACCAATCATTAAGGGACCTAAAACTGAACCACCTCCTAAAGACTGAAGAAGCTTAAACGATATGTTTGCTGATAACAATCCTGGCATTATTAGGACATTAGCAGAACCAGATAATCTACAAAAAGGATAGTTTTCTTCTATAAGATTATGATCTAGAGCAACCTCTGCAGTCATTTCTCCATCAAACTCAAAATCAACTTCTCTTTCTATTAATATATTTACAGCCTCTCTTATGTTTTTTGAACTAGGTCTTATAGGATTACCAAAGTTTGAAAATGACAATAAAGCAACTCTTGGAGTATATCCTAAGTTTTTAACTGTATTTGCAATACCTGAGGCTATGTCAGCAATTTGTTCAGCAGAGGGTCTATCATGTATATTTACATCTCCAATGAACACAGTGCGTTCTTTTGAAACTATCATAGACATAGACAGAAAAGATTCTTTCTTTCTTGCGCTTATTACTTTGGTAATGTCGTCAAAGCATCTAGCAAAAGGTCTTGTTACTCCTGTTACCATTGCATCTGCATCTCCTGCAGAAATCATTGAAGCTGCAAAAACATTTCTATCTTGATTGATTAATCTTTGACAATCTCTTTTAAGATGACCATTTCTATGAAGCTTTTTATAAAGTTCTTGAATATACTTTTCATTATTTTTACTTAGACTTGCATTATGAATAATTAATTCACTAAGTCCTTCAAGATTAACTTTCTCCATAGTTTCTCTTATTCTGTGTTCTCTACCTATTAAAATAGGTGTTCCAAATCCCGAGTTATAAAATGATAATGCTGCCCTTATGGTTTTTTCTTCTTCACCTTCGGCAAAAACCACTCTTTGTTTTTTAGCTTTAATTCTAGATTTTAAAGGTTCCAAAATTGAAGCTATAGGATTAGTTCTACCTTCTAACTCTCTTTCATAAGATTCCAAATTTTTTATAGGTTTCTTGGCAACACCTGAATCCATCGCTGCTTTTGCTACTGCTGAAGAAACAGATGAAATGAGCCTTGGATCAAAAGGAGCTGGTATTATGTAATCATTACCGTAATGTAATTGGACGCCATGATAAGCTGCATTAACTTCATCAGGCACATCTTTCCTTGCTAATTCAGCTATAGCATTGGCTGCAGCAATCTTCATTTCTTCATTTATAGTTGTAGCCCTAACATCCAGTGCACCTCTAAAAATATAGGGAAATCCAAGAACGTTATTAACTTGGTTAGGGTAATCAGATCTTCCAGTTGCTATTATAGCATCTGACCTTACATCTTTAACATCCTCAGGCATAATTTCAGGTATAGGGTTTGCCATTGCAAAAATAATTGGTTTAGATGCCATGCTTTTAACCATATCTTTAGTAACCGAACCTGGTACAGAAAGTCCTAAGAATACGTCTGCGCCCTTTAGAGCATCTTCTAAAGTTCTAGCTTTGGTATCAACAGTATGACCAGATTTCCATTGGTTCATATTAGACTGTCTTCCTTTATATATGACGCCATCTCTATCAACTAAAATTACATTTTTATTTTGTGCGCCCATTGCTTTAAGTAATTCAATACATGCAATAGATGCTGCACCTGCGCCATTACTTACAAAAGTTGTATCTTTAATATTTCTATCAGTTAAATGAAGTGCGTTTATTATTCCTGCAGCAGTTACGATTGCAGTTCCATGTTGATCGTCATGAAAGACTGGAATATCCATCATCTCTCTTAAACGCTGTTCTATTATAAAACAATCAGGCGCCTTAATATCTTCTAAATTTATTCCCCCAAAACTTGGGCCTAATAACGATACTGCATCTACAAACCTATCTATATCATCGGTATCAACTTCTAAATCAATACCATCAACATCTGCAAATTTTTTAAATAAAACGGCTTTTCCTTCCATAACTGGCTTTGATGCGCCCGCACCAATATTACCCAAGCCTAGCACAGCAGTACCATTTGAAATAACGGCAACAACATTACCCTTAGAAGTATAATCATAAATTGTATCTGGGTTTTTTTCAATTTCGAGGCAAGGAGTAGCCACACCAGGTGAATATGCTAAAGATAAATCATGAGAACTAATTAAGGGCGTAGTGGGTGTGATCTCTAATTTTCCTGGACGACCTTTTTTATGATAATCTAGGGCTTCTTTTTCTAAATTCGATTTAGCTGTATTGTCGTTTTTGGTAGTAGACATTTTTTCCTCAAAAACTTAAAATGATATATGTATTGATATCATAACTTATTTTAATAAAAGATCATAATTTAATTATATTTGAATGTTAATTTATAATCTAAATGATTTTATAAAAGCTAAAGGTTTATAAGTAATTGTGAATAATAAAACCACTCCTATGATGGAACAATATTTAACTATCAAAAACAAACATAAAGATGCTCTATTATTTTATCGCATGGGTGATTTTTACGAATTGTTTTTTGAAGATGCAATTGCAGCCTCAAAAGCTTTAGACATTACCTTAACTAAGAGAGGGAAAACAAATGGCATGGATATTCCCATGTGCGGTGTGCCGTTCCATTCAGCAGATAATTATTTGCCAAAATTAATTAAAAAAGGTTTTAATGTTGCTGTTTGCGAACAAACAGAAACAATAGAAGAAGCAAAAAGTAATTTAAAAAAAGGTCCTTTAAAAAGGGAAGTTGTAAGAATAATTTCTCCAGGCACACTTACAGAAGACAACTTATTAGATAGAAACGCTAATAATTTTCTTGGAGCGATTTCAGATGTCAATGGTTCAATTTCTATTTCTTGGGTTGATGTGTCTACTGGATGTTTTAAATCCAGAAACTTACAAAAGGAAAATAACCAAAAGCAATTACTCACTAACTTACTATTGAGAATGAATTTTTCAGAAATACTAGTTTCAGATGCAATGGAATTGAATATTATAAGTGAAGAATGGCATTCTATAATAAAAAAACAATCTTCTAGTTTATTCCATTACTCATCGTGTTTACAACAAATATGTTCATATTTTCTCTATAATGTCTTTGGAAGGAATTGGTAAATTTAGTGATGGAGAAGTTATAGCTGCTGGCGTTTTATTGTCGTATTTAAAACTAACTCAGTGTGGCAAACTTCCAATTTTATCAATGATACAAAATGAGTCAGAAAATAATTTCTTAGAAATAGATTATTTCACACAAAAATCTCTTGAGATATTATCTAACTTATCTGGTGAAACTAATGGTAGCTTAATTACCTCCCTTGATGAAACTAAAACAGCTGGTGGCGCTCGATTATTAAAACAAAGAATAACAGAACCATTTTATAAAGTTGTAGAGATTGAAAAAAGGTACAATCTTATAAATTGGTTTTTAAATAATGATATTGATATTTTTAAACTTCAAAATAATTTAGAAAATACACCCGATATTGAAAGATCATTATCTAGGATTTCATTATTAAGAGGAAGCCCAAAAGATTTATCTATTCTCTGTAATGGCCTTTTAAACGTAAAACAAATTTACGAAACTATAATATCATTTAAAGATCGTTTAAATCAAGCGCCATTATTAAATAATATTCTTAATCAAATTAGTGTTGATTATAGTTTATTTGAAAACATTAAAAACTCTCTAAAAAAAGATCTTCCGTTATCAACAAAAGAAGGTGGTTTTATAAGAGATGGCTATGATGAGAATTTAGATAAATTAAGAAATTTTAGAAATAATGAATTAGAGGAAATAACAAAGCTACAAAATAAATATTCTGATTTGACAAATGTAAACTCNTTAAAAATNAAATACAATAGAATGTTAGGTTATCACATAGAGGTAAGAGCTGTTCATGACAAGTCATTAAGNGATAAAGACATTTTTATTCATAGACAAACAACAGCCCAAACNTCAAGATTTACAACTATTGAATTAAACGAAGCTGAAAATCAGTTAATAAATTCATATGANAAATCTATTTCTATAGAAATGGATATTTTTNAAAATTTTACTAACCAAATAATAAATGAGGGAAAAAAAATACTAGATATTGCATCTGCAATTTCNGAATTAGATATAGGTATTATGGTCGTAAAACAATCCAAAGATAGAGNTTATGTATGTCCCAAAATTTTAGAAAACAAAACATTAGAAATAATTGAAGGAAGACATCCAGTTGTAGAAACACAAATGAAATTATCAGAGAATTCCTTTATATCAAATGATTGCATATTAAATAAAGATGATTTTTTATGGTTAATAACAGGACCAAATATGGCAGGAAAATCAACTTATCTGAGACAAAATGCCCTCATAGTTATTATGGCTCAAGCTGGTTTGTTTGTTCCAGCAAAAGAAGCCAATATAGGAGTATGTGACAAAATTTTTTCTAGAGTTGGTGCGTCAGACGACTTGGCAAAAGGACAGTCTACTTTTATGATAGAAATGATAGAAACTTCCTTGATACTCAACACAGCTTCTGAAAAATCTTTGGTCATTCTTGATGAAATAGGTAGAGGAACAGCAACGTTTGATGGACTTGCTATAGCCTGGTCCGTTTTAGATTATTTACATAATAAGATAAAACCAAGAACTCTTTTCGCAACACATTACCATGAACTTACATCATTAAAGGAAGATTTAAATCATTTGTCATGTCATAAAATGTCCATCAAAGAATGGAACAATTCAATAATTTTTATGCATAAAATAATTGAAGGCGAAGCTGACAAATCGTACGGTATTCACGTTGCCCAATTAGCAGGGCTTCCATTTGAAGTAATAAAAAAAGCAACACAATTATTATCCAAANTAGAAAATAACAAAGATAACTCATATTTAAAAAAATCTGATAATTTAGATGATAATTATTCAAACATAAATGAAAATCAGATTTTTTTTAAAGAATTTGATAATATTAATGTGGATGATATTTCACCACGTGAAGCTTTAGATATTTTGTATAAACTTAAATTATTAAGATAAGATATGGATAGAATTAGTTTTAAATCAGGATTTACTTTATTTAATAAAAAAAAAGAAAACCTTCAAAACACGTCAAATAAAATTAATCAAAATTCATTATGGGTTCAAAGTTTGGAACCAATTAAATATGCAAAAAATTGTTCTGAAAATTTATATAAGATAGATGATTTTAAGACTGAAACAAATGATTTAGGTCTTTTCAAAAAAGAATTGTTTTCAAATTTAAAAAATCAGTTAGATGAAAAAAATTGACTTAATAAAAAAATATTTTTAGAAACATCAGATGGATCACTTAATGTAGGTTTAAATTCTATTTTAATTGATAGTTTGTTGAGAGTAGTATTTAAAAAAATATATTATAAGATATTTAATAATACAGATTACATTTTTTCAATAATTGCAGTTGGTGGCTATGGACGAGGTGAACTTGCACCCTGCTCGACTTAGATTTATTGTTCCTATTACCTAATAATTTAAAAATAAATCAGAGCAAGCATGCTGAAGAAGTTATTCAATTTATACTATATATATTATGGGATTTAGGATACACAGTTGGCCACTCCACTAGAACGATTGATGATTGTATTGAAAAAAGTAAATTAGACTTAACTATTTCTACAGCCTTGCTAGAGAAGCGATTTATAGTAGGAAATGAAGATGTTTTTAGTTTATTAAATGATAAATTCACTTTTTTTATAAAAAATACAAAGACATTAAAATTTGTTGAAGCCAAGTTAGTCGAATCAGAATTGAGACATAAAAGATTTGGAGGTTCAAGATATGTCGTAGAACCTAATGTGAAAGATGGTAAGGGTGGTTTAAGAGATTTACATACACTAATTTGGATTTCAAAATTTGCTTACAAAGTTGACAGTGTTTCAAAATTAATAAATATGGGCGCATTATCAAAAAAAGAAGCAGCTTCTTTTGCTGAATCTCAAAGATTTTTACTTTCTGTCAGATGTCATCTTCATTATAGAGCATTTAGAGAAGATGATAGACTAGCTATGGATGCTCAATTAGATCTTGCTAAAACCATGAATTTTAAAAATACTATAACTCAAAAAGATGTTGAAAGGTTTATGAAAAGATATTTTCTTGCAACTAAAACAGTTGGTAGTTTGACAAGAATATTTTGTGCGGCAATTGAAACAGAGTTTAATAAGCCACTCAGGTTAAGCTTTTTAAGTTTTAAAAAAAAGGAAGATGTATACCCATTTGATATTGAATTAGGTCGTTTATTTGTAAAGAATAAAGAAGTATTATCAGAAAATCCTGTCAATATAATTAAACTTTTTAATATTTCACATAACAAAAATATAGATATTCACCCAAAAACCCTCCGGTATTTAACTAGCTTACAACGACTGATAAACATGAAGTTCGACATGATTTTGACGCTAATAAAATGTTTTTAGATATTTTAACTAGTGATAAGGATTCAACTAGAACGCTAAGATTAATGAATGAATCAAATATTTTAGGTAAATTTATACCTGAGTTTCAAAAAATTGTAGGTTTAATGCAATTTGATATGTATCACTCATATACGGTTGATGAACATACTATTTTCACAATCTCTAATCTTTATTCTTTAAAAAATGGAGAATTCAAAAATTTTGCACCATTAGCAAGTAAAGTAATTTTAGAAATTAGCTCAAAAAAATGTCTGTTTGTTGCTATGTTATTACATGACATTGCTAAAGGGAGAAAAGGTGACCATTCAGAGAATGGCGCCTTAATAGCCTCTGTTGTTTGTCCAAGATTAGGTCTCAGTAAAGAAGAAACAAAAACTGTAGAGTGGCTTATTTTATACCACTTATTAATGAGTAAAACTGCATTTCGTTATGAATTAGGAGATGCAAGAGTAATTAAGAGTTTTGTTGATAAGGTGAAGTCAGTTGAGAGGTTAAAATTGTTATTAGTTTTAACAGTAGCGGATATAAAAGGGGTTGGTCCAGAAATATGGAATGATTGGAAAGGATCCTTAATTACTGAACTATANTCCAAATCATTNGATATGCTTCAAAAAGATAATGTTAATGAATTAATTAAAACTCCTAAAAAATCATTTGAGAATTTTCTAGTTGAAAATGGTTTAACTAACTCTGATNCAAAACAATATTGCAGTTATTATTATGACAATTACTGGGAAATATTTAAATTATCAAGAATAATTAACCATTATGAAATTTTCAGAAATATGTATAAAGATTCAAAGAAGTTCAAAGTTCATCTCTTTGACGAAAGTAAGTTGAAAGCAACTGAACTTCTTGTAATAGCGCCTGATCATCATGGTTTATTTTCATTGATTTCAGGTTTAGTATCTGCTTCAGGTTACGATGTTGTAAATGCAAAAATAATAACACGTTCAGATGGTTATGCTTTAGATACTTTTTTTATACAAAATAAAAATAGACAACCAATTATAGAAGAACATTCTAAAAAAAAATTGCTTAAAGTAATTTCCCAGGGTTTAGAAGGAAACTTTAATGTAGAAAAAGCTTTAAATAAAAGGTGGGAAGAAATTCCAGCACGTTTTCGTGCTATCAAAGCTCCTACTCGTGTCATTATAGATAATAATATGAGTGATGAATACTCTATTTTAGAAATAAAATGTAAAAATGCACCGGGTGTATTATATAGAATTACAAAAGTTATAACAAGCTTGGGCTTGCAAATTAATACTGCTAATGTATCTACCTACGGTGATAGGGTAGTGGATATTTTTTATATAAAAGACGCATTTGGGTCAAAAATAGATAATAATAAAAGTATGGATAAAGTTAAAATGTCGATTTTGAAAACATTAGAAGAAACAGATCCAGCAAATCAAATGACTAGATCTTGAGAAACTGATGAAAGACAAAACTTCCTTTTTTATTAAGGGTTTTACTCAATTAGCTAGTTTAACTTTTTTAAGTCGTGTTTCTGGGTTTATAAGAGATATATTTATAGCCACTTTTTTAGGTGCGGGTATTTTATCTGATGTTTTTCTTATTGCTTTTAAGTTACCTAACTTATTTAGAAGAATTACTGCTGAAGGTGCCTTAACTTCTGCGTTACTTCCAATTTATACCAAACTGATAGAAAAAAAAAATAAAGCATTTGCTATTAATTTTTATAAAGCTTTTATACTTAGATTTTTTATTTATTTGTGCATATTTACAATAGTTGTGCAAATATTTATGCCTTTTATTATACATGTTTTAGCACCGGGGTTTTCAGATAATAATCTTGTTATGAGTCATATAATATCATTAACAAGAATAACAATTATCTTTATGCCCTTGATATCAATAGTAGCTATTTTAGGTGTTGTAACAAATGTTGCAGGTAGATTTTGGCCTTTTGCGTTTACGCCTATTATTTTAAATTTATCTTTGATAATAAGTTGTTTTTTTATAGATGATTCTTTGATAATTAAATCTATGCCATTATCTATAGGAACAGTTTTAGCAGGCTTTCTACAATTAATTTTTATGTCAATAATTNTTAAAAAATATAAGATACTAAATACAACCAAAGCCAAAACAGAGGACGTATCTCTTAAAGATAAAGATGAGATCCAATTTTACATTAAAAAAACATGGTATAAATTTTTACCGGCTGCGTTGGGAGGAGGTATTCTCCAAATAAATTTATTAGTTGACACAATTTTAGCTAGTTTATTAGGTTTTGGGTCAATTTCTTATCTTTACTTTGCAGATAGGGTTGCTCAGTTACCTTTAGGTATAATAGGAATTGCATTAAGCACTTCGTTATTAACTTCTTTGTCAAAGTCAATTGCAAAAAATGATATAAAACAATTTTCAAATGAATTAATAATATCTTTAAAAATTGGATTGTTTTTTTCAATTCCATCATTGTTCGTTTTTGTAAATTTTTCTGATTTAATTATTAATGTATTATTCCAAAGAGGACAGTTTGGCATAGATGAATCTAATGAAACAGCATTAGCATTGAAAGCATACGCTTTTGGAATTCCAGCTTTCATCATTTTAAAGTCATGCCAGCCAGCTTTTCTTTCAGAAGGAAATACAAAAACCCCAATGTATATTGGAATTGTATTACTTATTTTAAATATAATTTTTTCACTAATTATGATGCGTTATTTTTATCACGCAGGGATAGCTTTAGCGACGTCAATTTCTTCATGGGTAGGATGTATTATTTATATCGTTCTTCTTATCAAAAGTGAAAAATTATCAAAACCTAAAATTAGTTTTGATCATTATGCTTTTAACATTTTTTCTATTTTTGTTTATTCTTTAAAGATAAGTTTTGTGTCTGTGTTTATGGTATTTATAATGAAATTTTTTGTGTATTTTTCAAAAAGTTATCAAATTAATGAATTTTGTACTTTATTAATAATAACTACATTAGGGTTTTCAATGTATATTTTGACTTCTTCTTTATTAAGTTATATTCCTCAAGAGCTTTTAAAAAAAAACATGTTAAAATTTAAGAAAGATAAAAAAGTGTAATGACAATTCCTCAATCTAAACAAAACGAAAAAAGAATTTTTTCAGGTATTCAACCAACCGGTAATTTACACCTAGGTAATTATTTAGGAGCCATTAAAAATTGGGTAAAACTTCAAGAGGATTTTTCTTCTATTTTTTCAATAGTAGATTTACATGCAATAACAGTTCCACAAGAACCTTTACAATTAAGAGCATCAATACACGAGGTAACAGCTGCAATAATCGCTTCTGGTATAGATATAAATAAATCAATACTTTTTAATCAATCCTCCGTTAAAGAACACGCTGAATTAGCATGGATATTTAATTGTGTTTGTAGAATTGGTTGGTTAAATCGTATGACACAATTTAAAGAAAAAGCTGGTAAAAATAGAGAAAATGCTACAGTTGGACTTTATAGTTATCCCGTGTTAATGGCTGCAGACATCCTGTTATACAAAGCCACCCATGTTCCCGTTGGAGATGACCAAAAACAACACATTGAATTAGCAAGAGATATAGCATCCTCGTTTAATAATATGTTTACTTTGGACAATGAAAATAACTTCTTTAGTTTACCAGAACCTCAAATATTTGGACCTGCAACTCGTGTTATGAGTTTAAGGGATGGAACAAAAAAAATGAGCAAATCTGATCCGTCTGACGCATCCAGAATTAATTTAACTGATACTAAAGAAGAAATATCTAGTAAAATTAAAAAAGCTAAAACAGATCCTAATCCATTACCAGAAACAGTGGATGAACTTAAAAAAAGGCCAGAGGCATTTAATTTACTTAACATATACTCATCTCTATCAAATCAAACTCTTGATAAAACTGTTGAAAATTTTGTTGGGCAAGGCTTTTCCCATTTTAAACCTAAGCTTATAGAGTTAGCAGTTGAAAATTTAAACCCTATTTCGTCTGAAATGAGATATTTGTTAAAAGACACAAAAGCAATAGACAAAATTTTGAAAACTGGAGAAATTAAAGCAAGACAGATTGCTGAACCAGTGTTGCAAGATGTTAAAAGTTTAGTTGGTCTTATTAACTAAACATGAAAGATAGTTGATAATTTTTAAAAAAATGATACTTTACATCATGGAGGTTCATAATGTTTATTCAAACTGAAGACACACCAAACCCTGAGACGTTGAAGTTCATGCCTGGGGAGAATGTATTAAAAAAGGGAACGGTAGACTTCTCAAATAAAGAGCAATCCAAGGTGTCACCGTTAGCTTCCCGTTTATTTGATGTAGATGGAGTAAGTAGAGTATTCTTAGGTTCAGACTTTATTTCAGTAACTAAAGATTCTAGTTTAGATTGGAATACTCTGAAGCCTTCAATTCTAACTGGAATTATGGAACATTATTCTAGTGGATTTCCAGTATTAAATGATNATGCATTAAACAACTCTGAAACTAATAATGAAGAAGATACTGAAACCATTAAACAAATTAAAGATCTTTTAGAAACTAGAGTTAGGCCTGCTGTAGCAATGGATGGCGGTGATATAACTTTCTGCTCATTTGAAGAAGGCGTAGTTACTCTTCAAATGAAAGGTGCTTGTGCCGGTTGTCCCTCTAGTACGGCTACTTTAAAAATGGGTATTGAAAATATGCTTAGACATTACATTCCAGAAGTTACAGAAGTTAAAGCNGCAGAATTATAATTTTTCAANAAATAATATGTTGACTAAAGCTANAAACATTAAAGATAAATATTTTATAAATATTTTATATTTATTTGTAATATCACTNTTGTTTTTGTTAGGTTTTATAGGTCCAGGCTTCTGGAAAATGAACTCGCCTAACTTTAAGTTTGTTGTATTTCAAAAAGATCTGAACAAAGATACTATTATTGTAAATAAAGAAGTGAAATTTAACTTTAACAATAAATATTTATCTTCAGATCAAATTAATAAAAAATCTAAAGTTATTAAATGGTCAAATCAAGTTTTAAGAAGTATTGAAAATCAACTTCCCGTTCCACGGATGTATTTTTCTTCCATACCTAAAAATATTAATGAATATAAAATATTTGAAAAAAAGAAAGTCTTTTTGAGTATTTTATTACCCATAGCGTTAAGGGGGAACGAATTGGCTTTGGAAGAACGAAAGCGATTGAAAGTTGCCTTCCTAACCAATAATATTTATAAAATAGAATATTTTGCAAAAAAATATAAAGTTAAAAATTTTACAAAGATTAACTTTGGGAGCTTAAATAGCTTACAATTAAGAAATATAAAGAAAGAATTACTAATTAAAGTAAATAGAGTTCCTGTCTCCATGATAATTGCGCAAGCTATTATTGAAAGTGGATGGGGGGCTTCCCGATTTGCTCAAGAAGGTAATGCATTATTTGGTGAATGGACCTGGAAAAATAATGATGGAATTAAACCGAATGGAAATTTAGATGCAAACTTTGCTGTAAAAAGTTTCAAAAATATATCAGAATCTCTTAATTCTTATATACTAAATTTAAATAGACATCCAGCGTATACAGAAATGAGAAATTATAGATCAATGATGTTTAAAGCCGGAAAAGACATTACGGGATATGACACTGCTGCATATCTGGAAAACTATGCAGAAATTGGATTAGCTTATGTAGAAAAAGTCAATGACATGATTAAAAGTAACAAATTATATAAATTTGAAAATTCTGTGTTAGAAAAGCGTTAAACTAAAATTATTTAACTATAAATTGTCTTCCTAACCATCTCCACCTGTTATCTTCTGCAGCCATAGTACAATTAATTCGGCCTCTTCCT
>JGI20155J14468_10001293_pt1 | contig 19769 bp, 24 predicted proteins | sample COG_05_FD_14468 | JGI IMG/M metagenome (IMG submission 14468) | reverse complement strand
TTTGAAAAATTTTTTTTTTTTGAAATAATATTTTTTAGCTCTAAAGATATTTTTTTTTTTAGAATAATGGGTAAATTGTTTAATTTATTTATTGAAATTTTTTTTTTTGATTTTCTTGATATTATTTCAATTTGATCAAAAGATACTTCTTTATTTCCATTTAAAGGGAGTGCTTTTTTTTTACTAACTAGATTTTTTGAAACTTTCCCATAATAAAAATTACACACACGCGTGTAATATTTTATCATAATTATTCTAATGAACTATTTTTGGTTTAAGTCCCATTGACCCTAAGGCTGAACTTTTATCCTCTTCTGTCGGTTCTTTTTCATCATTTCTTTCAACAGACTTACCGTGTAATATCAAATCTCTAATCTCATCTCCTGTTAAAGTTTCATAAAGAATTAATGTTTTTGCTAATTTATGTAAATCATCAATTTTATCATTTAATATTTTTTTTGCTCTTTCGTAACCTTCCTCGACTAATTTTTTAATTTCTGAGTCAACTTTTTTTTGAGTTTCTTCAGACATTTGTTGGTTTCTAGCTACAGATCTTCCTAAAAATACTTCATCTTGATTATCTCCATAACTTAGAGGGCCTAGCAATTCACTCATTCCTGCTTCGGTAACCATATGTTTTGCAGTTGATGTTGCTGCTTTGATATCTGACATTGCTCCTGAGGTTACTTTGTCATGTCCAAAAATAATTTCTTCCGCAACTCTACCTCCCATAGCTTTTGCAATTTGTGACTTCATATATTCCCTATTTTGAGAATATTTATCTCTTTCTGGCAAAGTCATAACCATTCCTAAAGCTCTTCCCCTTGGGAGTATTGTGGCCTTATGTATAGGATCATCAGCCTTTTCATTCAGCGATACTATTGCATGACCAGCCTCGTGATAGGCTGTTAATTTTTTATCATCTTCAGTTTGAACCATTGATCTTTTTTCAGCTCCCATCATTACTTTATCTCTGGCCTCTTCAAACTCAGCTAATGTTACTATTCTTTTGCCTTTTCTGGCTGCAAGTAATGCTGATTCATTAACTATATTTGCTAAATCAGCTCCAGAAAAACCAGGAGTTCCTCTAGCCACCGTTCTCAAATTTACATCTGGAGCCATCTTAATTTTTTTAACATGTACTTTTAAAATTTTTTCTCTGCCTATAATATCTGGCAAACTAACTACAACTTGTCTATCAAATCTACCTGGTCTGAGTAATGCGGGATCAAGCACATCTGGTCTATTAGTTGCAGCAATAATAATAACACCTTCATTAGTATCAAATCCATCCATCTCAACTAATAATTGGTTTAATGTTTGTTCTCTTTCATCGTTTCCTCCACCTAAACCAGCACCTCTACTTCTGCCAACAGCATCTATTTCATCAATAAAAATTATACATGGAGAATTTTTTTTACCTTGCTCAAACATATCCCTTACTCTTGATGCTCCAACACCAACAAACATCTCTACAAAATCTGAACCTGAGATAGTAAAAAATGGAACTCCAGCTTCACCAGCTATCGCTCTAGCTAATAAAGTTTTTCCTGTGCCGGGTGAACCCACTAAAAGCGCTCCTCTTGGAATTTTTCCACCCAGTCTGCTAAATTTCTTTGGATCTTTTAAAAACTCAACAATTTCCTCTACTTCTTCTTTTGCTTCTTCTACTCCAGCTACATCATTAAATGTAACTTTTCCCTTAAGTTCATTCATCATTTTTGCTTTGGACTTTCCGAATCCCATTGCACCACCTTTGCCACCTTGCATTTGTCTCATAAAAAAAATCCAAACTGCTATTAACAATAACATCGGAAACCAAGATAATAAAACACCGAACAGCGATGGCATTTTTTCCTCTAAAGGCGCTGCAGATATACTGACTCCTTTGTCAGAAAGTTTTTCAATTAAATTTGGGTCATTAGGTGAATAAGTTGAAAATGAGTTTCCATTAGAATAAACACCTTTGATATTATTTCCCTGTATCTCAACTTTTAAAACCTCTCCATTATCTACTGAAGTCAAGAATTCTGAAAATATAATTTTATTTGCGCTTCTAATATTAGACTGTGGATTTTTAAACATGTTATATAGACCAATAGTCAGGAAAACTATAACAGCCCACATGGCTAGATTTTTTAAATTCATAAGACTAAAATAAGAATTATTCTAAATTAAACAAGTGTGAAAATTAGCATTCTTTTACAATAATTACCGTCTCATTCACTTTTTTTATCACACAGCCACCTATAGTAGCTTTCTTTAATCTATTCTGTCTAATTTTCTCTAAAATATGATCAATTTTTTTTCCCCTTGCAGCATTATATTTACCACCAACGAATCTAATTAAATCTGAAATAGATCTAAATAATACTTCATATGGTTGATTGAAAAAAATTTTATTTAATAATAATTCTTTTTTTTCTTTATGAAAAAATGAATTTAGTTTTTTATTTTCTTCTACATAAAATGATAACGAGCTATTGGCTTTTTTTAAATTTTTTAAGGTTAAAAACAATTTGTCTTTATCCATCCCATTAATTTTAAATTCATTGATCATCTTTCTAGTTCTAATTCTTGTGTATTTTTCATCTTCATTTGAAGGATCTTCAATAAAAAAATTGAACACATGATTAGAAATAAACTCTAAATCCTTTTTATCGAAATGTAACAATGGTCTTAATAAATTTATTTTATTTACCATTGTTTTTTTTTCTAAAGAAACAAGTCCCTTTAATCCACTACCTCTTATCATCCTAATAAAAAAATTTTCAAATAAATCATCCAAATGATGCCCCACAACAAGATTGTTAATTCTCAATTTTTTGCATTGTGAAAACAATAGATCATATCTTTTTTTTCTAGCTAAAGATTGAATATTTGTTTTAGGTTTTTTTCCTTTCCAAGTTAAGATCTTTGATTTAATATTAAAGTTATCAAGGACTTTCCTTACCTTTTTTGCTTCTTCTGTAGACTCTTTTCTAAGTTTATGATCTACGATGAAATACTTGCAATCTACTTTATTTTTTATTGAATAAATTTTAGTTAAAAATGCTAAAGCTAAACTATCTGGGCCACCAGATACAGCAACAACAAAACTATCATAAATATCGAAGTCTTTTTCAAAAATATTAAATAATCTTAAAGCTTTTTTATTATATAATTTTTCTTTTAAAACCTTAGGAATTTTGATTGCATTCAAATTTTTGGGACTCATATTTAGCTTTTTGGATAACAGATTGATTGGCTTTTGGATATTGTTTTTCAACACCATTTATCATTTTGCATCCTTGATCTTTTTCTCCAATTTGAACCATTGATACACCCAATTTTAATAAATTTATTGGGGCCTTTTCTCCTTTAGGATATTTTTGATATCCCTCCAAATATGCAGACGCCGCATCAGTATAAAGTTGCCTAATTCTGAATGTTTCTGCATACCAGTATTGAGCATTGCCTGCTAGTTCGTGGTTAGGATTTGATAAAACAAATTCTCTAAAAGCTCTCTCAGCAGTTGGATAATCTCCGACTTTTAAAAAACTAGTTGCAAATTCATATTGTTTACTAGGTGTTTCCTTTGGTAAGATTTTTTCTTCTGCTTGAAAAGTTTCAGTTACTATTGAAGCAGTTGTTTCAACTGATTGAATTTTTTGAGTTGTTTCACTTGAGCTGGTGTCTTTATATGATATTGAACCTAAGTCCTGTGGCTCTGATGAGCCTGGTAAGTCATTATTATCTGTCTCAATTTTCTTTTTAGTGATTTTTTTTATGCCATCTTCAGATGTAATTGCATCTTCAATATCTTGAAATCTTATTTGGTTGTCGGCTTGAACTTTAGATAGTCTATTTGATAGTTTATCTAGTTTAAAATTTATTTCTTCAAATCTATTTGTTAATTGTTGAAATTGATTTTCAATTTCAGATAACTTTAGTAGATGTCTAGTTAAAACATCCTCGGAATTGTTATCCGTACTCGATGAATTAAAATTTTCGCTAGTGATTTGAGTCGACCCTGAGTAAACTGCTTTCTCAAGCGTTTTTATATCTTTTTGAATTAATTCAAGTGTTTCGTAAATATTATGATTGTCAGCAGAACTGTTTATGCAAAATAATATATTAAATAAAAAAAATATTTTAAAAATTAAGAGATTTTTGAAGCTCATAACAGTTAGTTATGTTTAAAATAATGGCAAAAAAAAGACCCCTTAAACAATTATGCTCAAGAGGTCTTTAAAATTATAATATTGATTAGTTTGCTTTTACTGTAACTGATCTTCTGTTTTTTGACCATGCAAGAGGATTTGATCCCGAATCTACCGGCCTCTCTTTACCATAACTTAAAACAGAAATTCTGTCTGAAGATATTCCATAAGTCATTAAATAATCTTTAGCTGAATTAGCTCTTCTTTCACCTAATGCCAAGTTGTACTCTCTAGTACCTCTTTCATCGGCATGTCCTTCTAACACAATTGTTACATCAGAATTTTTTCTTAACCATCCAGCTTGTTTTCTAAGTGTTTCTCTAGAGGCTGTAGTTAATACTGACTCATTAGTTGCAAAGAAAACTCTATCTGGAACACCTGAAGCTAAATACTCTACAGTATCTGTTCCAGTGTAAACATCACTTTGCATTTGACCTGTTGAAACTTTTTTTGTTGCACATGCGCTTAATGCAAAACATGCTAAAACAACTAAAAGTCCATTTTTTAGAATTTTGTTTAGTTTCATTATTGCTCCTTGATCAATATTTTTTAACTTATAATTTCATAACCAATTAGAGGTTTCAAGTTAAAAAATCAAGCAATTTCATCTTAATTACTTAATAAAGATGACCATGATGGGTCTGAACCATCTGTTGGGGTCTTAACCATTCGTTCATTATATCCTGTAAGATCAATTGACCATAGTTTAGCAGAAAAACCTTCCCCTTTTTCATCTGTTTTTGTCTCTCTATAAAAAATTAATACTCTTCCATTAGGTGACCATGAGGGTGCTTCTTGATAAAAGTTTTCTGTTAATAACCTTGCGCCACTACCATCAGTTCTCATAACACCTATATAAAATTTACCTTTATGAAGTTTGGTAAAAGCTATCAAATCTCCTCTTGGGGACCATACTGGGGTTCCATAAATTCCCTTTCCAAAAGAAATTCTTTTGACATTACTGCCATCACTTTTCATGATATAAATTTGCTGATATCCACTTCTGTCAGAATTAAATGCTATATACTTCCCATCAGGTGAGTAAGATGGAGAAGTGTCAATTGAAGGATGATTTGTAATTCTTTCAACTATTCTATTTTCTAAATCCATTGTATAAATGTCAGACTTACCATCTTTTGCAAAACTCATAATTATTTTTTTACCATTTGGAGAAAATCTTGGTGCGAATGTCATTCCAGGAAAATCGCCTACCACTTCTTGCATACCAGTTTCGATATCTAATAAATAAACTCTTGGTAAATTTCTAAAATAAGAAAGATAGGTAACCATCTGACTAGTTGGATTAAATCTTGGTGTTAAAACTAACTCATTACCTAAAGTTAAAAATTTATTATTAGCTCCATCTTGATCCATAATAGCTAATTTTTTTATTCTTTTGGTTTTAGGCCCTTCTTCTGCAACATAAATAATTCTAGTGTCAAAATAACCTTTTTCTCCAGTAAGCCTCTCATATACTTTATCTGAAATTATATGACCAACTCTTCTCCAGTTGTTAGGTACAGTGGTAAATGCAAGAGCCATCATTTCTTTTCCAGCTAAGACATCCCATAATCTAAATTCGACTCTCAATTTATCATCAACAAAACTTACTTTGCCTGTTATCAACGCTTGAGCCTTAATTAAATTCCAGTCTTCAAATCTAGGTTTTAAATTTGCAATATCAGGTGCTTGTAAAAAGGCATCTTTATTTAATGGATTAAACAATCCTGATGTTCTTAAATTATTTTCAACGATAGAAGAAATCTCTAATCCTATGTTCTTCTTTTTAAGCAATCCTTCAAAATTTTTTCTAGATGTTTCGTCAATTGATAAAGGTGAAACAGCTAGAGGCAATGGATTTAAATTACCTCTGGTAATATCAACCTCTATTAAGCCAAATGATCTTGTTGGTATTAATAAAACTATTAAAAACGATATAATAAATTTTTTTGTATAACTCATTTTTTAACCCTCTAACATTTCTCTTGCATCAAAATTTAATTGTAACTCTTTCCACCTCTCATATCCAGTACTTGGTACTCTTAAAGGCTGACATAATTTAATGGCTCTTAAAGCACTCTCGGCCAAAACTTTATAAAATCCTTGCCCAGGTCTATTCATTCTAGCATGATCTAAAATTTCTGATTTAATAATTGATCCATCTGGTTTTAACTCAAGTTTTATTCTCACTAATAAATTTTCGTTATAAGGTAAACCGAGAGGTATACTCCAGCAACCAAATATTTGGGCCTTTAAAGCGTCCTCTTCGCTCAAAGACAGTCCGGCATTTTCAAAATTTTTGACCTGATCTTGAGTAACTTTATCTGATTTATTAATCATTTCAGCTGTTTCCTCTTTAGATTTATCAATTAAGGCAGCTATATTGTTGAGGTCAAATAACTCTTCTTTTTCAAACTCTGAGACTTGTTTTACTTCATTATCAATCTTTTCAGGATTTTGCTTGTCGTCTTTAATTTTTTCTACTTTTTTAACTTTATCCTCAGGCATTGGAACAGCATCTGGTTTTTTTTTTTTTACTTTTTTTGGAGGTGCCTGCTCTGAAACAAGTTTTTTTTCTTTTTCTTTTATCTTTTCAATAATTTTTTTTGCTTTAGGGGCAAATGGAATATTTGTTTTTTCTGTAATTTGAATTAATTCAACCGAAACTATAGGTGGCAGATCAATTGGTTTTTTTGATAAAAATGGAAGACTCATTGCTGTTATAATGATTACAAATACATGCAAAACAGAAGATGTTATTATACTTCTATTCACTTTTAAATTACCTTTCCTTGTATGGCTCTGAAATTAATGCTACTTTTGTAAAGCCTGATCCTGAAAGTAATCCCATAATTTCCAAAACTCTTCCATAATTAATAGTTTTATCCCCCCTCACATATATTCTGGTATCAGTTCTGTTTTTTGATACTGCAAGAACCTTTGCTATGATTTTATCATATTCAACTTTAGATTCTTGAATAAAAATTTCTCCCTTTGAATTTATTGACAATGTTAATGGTTCTTGTTCTTCTGGCAGAGAGTCTGCTGAACTTTCTGGCAAATCAACTTGTACCCCCACAGTTAATAATGGTGCGGTTACCATAAAAATTATTAACAAAACTAACATGACATCCACAAAAGGTGTCACATTTATTTCGCTCATTGGTTCTTTTCCTGAACGGTTTAATTTAAATGCCATTAGCTAATTAAATAATTGATAAAAATCTTTTTGAAAAACTTTCTAGTTTTTGAGAGTATTTTTTTGAGTCGTTATTAAATCTATTATATGCAACGACAGCAGGTATTGCAGCTAATAAACCGAGTGCAGTGGCAAACAATGCTTCAGCAATCCCAGGGGCAACAATAGCTAAACTTGTATTTCTTGAAATAGCAATTGATTGAAATGAATTCATAATTCCCCAAACGGTTCCAAACAGTCCTATAAATGGAGCAGTTGATCCCACTGTGGCCAAAAATGTAAAACCTTTATCAATTTTAGACATTTGTTTTTCTATACCTAATTCAAGAATACCACCCATTTTTTCTACTAAGTTAGTTTTAGATTTAAACTTTAATAATCCTTGCATTGACTCTTTAAATAATGAAGCCATTGGATCATCAATATTTGATGGTAAGTTGTTATAAAAAGTTTCTGCTGATTTAGATCTCCAGAATTTTTCCTCGAATTCCTCGGATGAAATATTTATTTTTTTAAATAATTTATATTTATCTATAATAACAGCCCATGAATAAATTGAACAGGCAATCAATAATATTATTACTGATTTAACTATAAAATCAGCACGAATAAACAAACTTATTAGAGAAAAGTCAGCGCTTGATGCTAAACCAACTGCTTGAGATGAAATATCTGCTTCCATATTATTTTCTTTTCACACTGAATTGTGTCATCAATTTGTCATCTAATACTTGATTATTCTTCATGTTTGAAGGTTTCGTAATAATAACTAGAAATTAAAATTGCATCAGCTTTATTTGAATCTTTCTTTTTTGATAAATTTGATGAAAAATATGGAAAAATTTCTATTGCTTTTGTTCTACTAGCGTCTTTTTCTGAGTTAATAAGACTAAAATATTTTTTCCATTTTGTTGGTCTTACAAAATACATGGGTAACTGCATTGCTGAGCATATTCCTTTTAAAATTCCATATGATTGACCAAAATTAAACATGCTGGTCACCCCTTGCCCAGGCATAGCTGAAACTTGTTCTATAATTACTCTTACATCCTCTCTTTCTTCATGGTTAATCATTTTTAAAATTTCATTATAAACTTGAGATCCATTGACCTGTCTTTTATTTTTTTTACCTTCAGTCATAGTTGGCATTTCAACTACATCTAAAATTTTTCCATCCTCAAAAAAGCATATTGATCCAGATATACCAGGATCTATTCCTATTATTAGCATTAATTGTTTCCAAAGTTTATATTAGAAAAAACATTTTGAACATCATCGTCATCTTCTAGGGTTTCTAAAAATTCAATAGCGGCTTCTTCTTTATCTTCAACTACATTAACACTGTTTAGTGGTAACCACTCGATTTCTGTTGAAATAAAATTAGCTATTGTTTTTTCCAATTTTTTTTTTACATTATAAATTTCATTCATTGCACATTGGATCTCATGAAAATCTTCATGAGAAATACATTCGTCAGCTCCCGACTCAATTGCAAGTTCTAGTATTTTTTCATCTGAAATTTCCTTTTTATCAATCTTAATAATGCCTAGTTGATTAAAATTATGTGCTGCAGAACCCTGAGTACCGAGGTTTCCTCCACTTTTTTGAAATATAGTTCTTATATTAGAGGCAGTTCTATTTTTATTATCAGTCAAAGCTTCAACAATAACAGCTATCTTGTCAGGACCAAATCCTTCATATCTTAAATTCTCAAAATTATTTTGATTATTTGAAGACGATTTGTCAACAGCTCTCTCAATATTATCTTTTGGCATATTGGCAGACCTGGCAGCTTGTATTGCAGATCTTAGTCTTGGATTCATGTCTGGATCTTTGTCACCTAATTTAGCTGCTACACTGATTTCTTTAGACAATTTAGAAAAAATTTTAGATCTTTTTTTGTCTGCCTTACCCTTCGAATGTTTTATACTTGCCCACTTAGAATGACCTGACATAATAATTAATGAGAATTTACTAACTCTCCTCCAAAAATATAACTTTTAATTCTGACTGCCAATCCAGTTTTTATATCACAATCAACCATAACTCCACTTAAAGTAGCCTCTCCAGTAGCAGGAAAGTGTTTTGTAGAATTTTCTTTTAAAAATCTACTAATAGAATTTTCTTTATTCATGCCAATTACCGAGTTGTAATCACCGCACATACCTACATCTGTTTGGTAAGCAGTTCCATTTTGTAAAACACGTGCATCATTAGTGGGTATATGAGTATGTGTCCCAACAACTAATGTCGCTTTTCCATCAAAAAAATGACCAATAGCATTTTTCTCACTTGTAATCTCACCGTGAAAATCTACAATTAGCAAATCATAATCATTTTTCAATTGATAGTTTTTTAAAAATTTTTTTGATGACTGAAAAACATCCTCGCATTTTTTCATAAAAACATTACCCATTAAATTTAGAACACCAATTTTTAAATTATTAGAAGTTTCATAAATTCCAAAACCCTTGCCTGGAGATGGCTCAAAAAGATTATGGGGTCTCAAAAGTTTATTTTCTTTTTCTATGAAGTCCATGATTTGTTTTTGATCCCAAACATGATTTCCAGTTGTAATAACATTTACTCCACAATTGAAAAAGTCATTACAAATTTCTTTAGTTAAACCCACTCCAGACTCCGCAGCATTTTCTGCATTCACTACTACAAAATTAATTTTTTTTTTATCTATTTCTGATTTTAAATTATTCAGTATTTTTGAACATCCTGTGATACCAACCACATCACCTAAAAATAAAATTCTCATTAAATAAAATTCTTTTCTGTCATTATATAATCTAGTTTCTTATCATATTTGTTTGTGGGTAATTTATTAATTTTTTGAAAAGAATACCCTAAACCAATTTTTATAATTTTTCTATTATGTTGAACACTTGATAAATATCTATCATAAAAACCACCTCCATATCCAAGCCTGTTTAATTCTTTATCATAAGCTACAAGTGGTATTAATAATATTTCAGGATTAACTTTATTTTTAGAGGTCGGTTCTGGTATACCATAGATGTTTATTGATAGTGGGTCTTTAAATGACCACTGGTAAAAGTTCATTTTATTATTTTTGTTAATCTTAGGAAGTGAAATCAAGTAATTATTTTTTTCCAATTTTTTTAATATTTCTAGAGTATCAATTTCATAGTTATAAGGATAGTAAGCTCCAATTATTTTTTTCTTTACATTTTTTTTCTCTAAAAATTTTAAAATTTTATTAGAATTTATAATTAAATTTTTAAAATAATTTTTTTTTCTTAATTGTAAAATTTTTATTCTTATTTCTGATTTATTCACTAAATTTTTAAGATAAATTTTCTAAGTTTGCCTTGTCAACAAATCTTGAAATTTCCTCTGCAGTTTGATCAATTAGTTTTTCATAATCCTTCTGATTATTTTCAATATCTGATTTTAAATTAAGATGTCTTTCATTTAATTCTTTAATTTCTTCCTCTTTTTGATCTCTATAATCATAGACTAAATTTTTCAACTCTCTAAATTTATTAGAAAGATCCTTTAATTCTATTTTTTTTTGTTCAACCTTTTTTTTTGTTTCATGATACTCATCCATAACCTTTACTGCTGTGATTAAAAGTAATTTATTCTCACCTAAATTTCCGAGATTATTTTTTAATTCATTAAATTTTTTATTTATTTGTATTAGCAATTCCTCTAAGTGCTCTTCTTGTCCATCATCACATGATAATAAAAATTCTTTTCCATTAAATTTAATACTTACGTTTGCCATTTATCAATTTCCTCTAGTAAATTATCTGTTTCTTGATTTAATTCATCAATTTTTTCAGAAAATTCTATTTGCTTACTTTGTTCTAATTTTTCTTTGTTTTGCATTTCCTCCAATTTTTTAGATAAAATGTTATAATCCTCCTCTAGTAATTTATAACTATCCTCTAATTCTTGTTTTTCAATTTCTAATTGATTTTTTTTTGAACTCAAATTTTCTAAGCTATTTTGCAAATCTGGGTTTTTTAAGTTTAAATTTTTTAACTTTGTTAGTGCCAAAGTTAATTTTTTTTCTTTTTCGATAACAGAATTCATATATATATTTATAATATTAAATAGAATCTTCTAAGTCTACACAGGATAATTTTTTGAATAAACAACACAATGATTTAGCCAATTGTATCAGATTTTTATCTGTTGACGCTGTTCAAAAGGCAAATTCTGGTCACCCAGGAATGCCAATGGGTATGGCTGATGTAGCAGTTGTATTATTCAAAAATTTTTTAAAATTTAATCCTAAAAACCCAAATTGGTTAAATAGAGATCGATTTATTTTATCAGCAGGTCATGGCTCTATGCTGCTATACTCTTTATTATACCTAACAGGATATAAAAGTATTTCCTTAAATAGTATTAAAAAATTTAGACAACTTAACTCTATATGTGCGGGACATCCAGAATTTCATCCAAAAACAGGTATTGAAACTACCACGGGACCACTTGGTCAAGGTATAGCTAATGCAGTTGGCTTTGCTATTGCAGAAGAAATTTTAAAAAAGAAACTAAGTAAAGAAATTATAAATCATAAAACATATGTTTTAGCAGGGGATGGTTGTTTGATGGAGGGTATAAGTCACGAAGCAATGAGTTTGGCTGGTCATTTAAAACTTAAAAATTTAGTGATGCTTTTTGATAACAATTCAATATCCATTGATGGGCCAACTAGTTTGGCTGTGTCAGATAATTTCAAGAAAAGATTTGAAAGTTATGGTTGGGACTACATTCTTATTAACGGACATAATGAAAATGAAATTTTTAAAGCTTTAAAAAAAGTTCAAAATGCGAAAAAACCAACTGTTATTTCTTGTAAAACTAAAATTGGTTATGGTTCACCAAACAAATCGGGCAAATCTTCATCTCATGGTAGCCCCTTAGGCTGGGATGAAATTAAACTTGTTAGAAATACCCTAAAGTGGAATTACAAACCTTTTGAAATTCCAAATAAAATTTTAAATGAATGGAAAAAAATCGGTAAAAAAGGTTATTTGCTGGAAAATAAATGGAATAAAATTTATAAAAAGAAAAAGAAAAAAATAGACAGCGTACTTAAAAATAATTTTACAAAAGTTTTAAAAAAAGAAAAGTTAAATGCTATTAAACAGCTTAAAAGTTTAGCTTCTAGAAAATCTTCAGAATTAACTCTCAATGCTTTAACTAAAGAAAGCAACACTTTAATTGGAGGTTCTGCTGACTTAGCTGGATCAAATAATACTAAAACAAAACATCATAAAATAATTAAACCTGCTGACTTTAATGGTGATTATATTCACTATGGTGTAAGAGAACATGCAATGAGTGGGGTAATGAATGGTCTTGCTCTTCACAGCAATTTTATTCCATATGGTGGAACATTTTTAATATTTTCAGATTATTGTAAACCATCAATAAGATTGTCTGCACTAATGAAACAAAGAGTAATTTATGTCATGACTCATGACTCAATTGGTCTTGGAGAAGATGGCCCAACTCATCAGCCAATAGAACAATTGTCAGGCTTACGATCTATTCCAAATCTAAATGTATTTAGACCAGCAGACAGAATGGAGACTATTGAATGTTGGGAACAAGCATTAAAAAATTCAAAAACACCTAGTGTTTTGTCTTTGACAAGACAAAATCTAGACCCAATCAGAAAAAAATATTCAAAAACAAATAAATGTTCATTTGGGGCTTATGAAATTTTACGAACTAACAAAAAAATTGATTTAACTATACTTGCAAGTGGTTCTGAGGTGAATTTAGCAATTGAAACTAGCCATAAATTGGCCAAAGATAAAATATATTCAAAAGTGATATCAATGCCATGCCAAGATCTTTTTGACTTACAGCCCAATTCATACAAACAAAAAATTATCAATGAAACAAAAATGAAAATTTCTATAGAAGCTGCATCAACAGATTGTTGGAAAAAGTATGTTGGCAATAATGGTTTAACTTTTGGAATTGATTCATTTGGTAAAAGTGCACCATATAAAGAAATTTATAAACATTTTGGCTTAACAACATTAAACATTGCTAACAAATCAAAAAATTTGGTTAAAAAGTAGATATGTCAATTAATATTGGAATTAACGGAATGGGAAGAATTGGTCGAATGGTGATTAGAGCAATTATAGAAAGTCAAAATAAAGATATAAAAATACAGCATATAAATAATAGATCTAATTCAGAAGCAAGTTGCACCCTAATAAAATATGATTCGGTGCATGGAAAATTTGATGCTAACTTAGATTTTGACGATAATCATTTAATTATAAATAAAAATAAAATTACATTTTCTCAAGAGTCTAAAATTGAAAATATTAACTGGAAAAAATTTAATGTTGATTACGTTTTTGAATGTACTGGAAAGTTCAATTCAAAAGAAAAGCTAATGGCACATATTAATAATGGTGCAAAAAAAGTTATTGTTTCTGCACCATGTCAAAATGCAGATAAAACTATTGTGTTTGGAGTAAACGAAAATGAGCTTACAAAAAATGATCAAATTATTTCTGCTGCTTCATGTACCACTAACTGTTTGGCTCCAGTTGCGAATGTTCTTCATAAAAGTTTTGAAATTGAAAAAGGTTTTATGACTACAATTCATGCCTTCACAAGTGATCAAAGAATTTTAGATAACTCTCATAAGGATCCAAGAAGAGCAAGATCTGCAAGTCAGTCTATAGTTCCAACATCTACAGGAGCTTCAAAAGCTATTGGTGAGATTATTCCTTCATTAAAAGGTAAACTAGAAGGTGTTGCTATGAGAGTTCCAACTCCAAATGTATCACTTGTAGAGCTAGTCTTTTGTACCAAAAAGAATATTGATAAAGAAAAAATTAATGAAGCATTTAGACTAGCATCTACAGTTCAATCTAAAAAAATATTAGAAATAACTTCTGAAAAATTAGTATCAATAGATTTTAATCATAATTCAGCATCAGCAATAGTTGATTCCTCTCTCACTAGTGTCGTTGGAAAAAATATGGGAAAAATATCAGCTTGGTATGATAATGAATGGGGTTTTTCAAATAGAATGTGTGACGTAGCAGAACATCTTCACAAAATCTCTTAATGAAAAGTATCAAACAGGAAAAAAATCTTGAGGACAAGAGAGTATTGCTTAGATTAGATCTAAATGTTCCTTTAAATAATGGGATAATTACCGACACAACAAGAATAGATAAAATTCTTCCTACTTTGCAATTTTTAATTAAACAAAATTCAAGAATTATAATTGTTTCTCATGTGGGTAGACCAAATGGTAGAGTTGTTAATGAACTTTCCCTCAAACCAATATGCAGAGATATACAAAATAAACTTAGTCAAAATGTGAAGCTTATTACAAAAAATTTAGATGAAATAAATATTAAAGACTTATTTGAAAATATTGATGAAAAAATTATTATGTTAGAAAATATAAGATTTTATCCTGAAGAAGAAAAAAATGATCTCCAATTTGCAAAACATCTTGCGAGCTTGGCAGATATTTTTGTTAATGATGCATTTTCATGCTCTCACAGAGCTCATGCTTCAGTTTCAAATATTACAAAGTTTATACCATCTTATTCTGGATTACAATTAGAGCTAGAAATAAATGCTCTGAAAAAGATAACTTCTGAAATCAAGAAACCCATAACCTGTATTATTGGTGGTTCAAAAATTTCTACTAAAATTAATGTAATTAAAAACTTAATTTATAAATTTGATAATATTGTAATTGTTGGAGGGATGGCAAATAATATAATCAAATATATGGGCCACAACATTGGAGAGTCAATACATGAAAAGAACTCAGACACAACTATTAAAGAGATTTTATCACTTTCTCAAAAAGAAAAGTGCAAAATATTTTATCCAGAAGATATTGTGGTGGCGAAAGGTTTGAATGGATCACCTGAAATTAAAGAACTAGATAAAATTTTATCAGATGAAATGATCTTAGATATTGGTGAAAAAACAATAAAAAAAATCGAAGATCTCATAGATGAAAGCAAAACAATATTATGGAATGGACCTGCGGGATATTTCGAAAATCCAAATTTTGCTAACGGAAGCATAAGAATTGCGAAAAAAATTGTTGAAAATAATAATGCCAATAGAATTTATTCAGTAGCAGGTGGGGGAGATACTGTTTCATTGTTAAATGGATTAAAAGCTGTGGATAATTTTAATTTTGTTTCAACTGCTGGTGGAGCCTTTTTAGAATATCTTGAAGGTAAACAGCTTCCTGGTATAAGCGCATTAAATTAATTTATAAATAATGACTGAACTCAATAAAATAGCTTTAAAAATTTTATCAAATGGTAAAGGTATCCTTGCGGCTGATGAAAGCAATGGAACAATGACAAAAAGATTAAATGCAGTAAAAATTACGTCAAACTCTGAAAATAGACTTCAATTCAGAGAAACTCTATTTTCTTCAGATGCTATGAAAGTTTGTATTGGAGGAGTAATTTTGTTTGATGAAACAATAAATCAAACATCGAGTGTAAAAAAAACTATTCCAGAAATTATTTTAAGTTCTGGAGCTGTTCCGGGAATAAAAGTTGATACAGGGGCAAAACCTTTAGCAAGTTCACCAGATGAAACCGTTACTGAAGGATTGGATGGTTTAAGACAAAGATTAGAAAACTACTATAAGCTTGGTGCTAGATTTACAAAATGGAGAGGTGTTTATACAATTACAAAAAAATACCCGAGTAAACTTTCAATTCATTCTAATGCACACGCACTGGCGAGATATTCGGCGCTTGCTCAAGAATGTGGTATGGTACCAATTGTAGAACCAGAAATATTAATGAATGGTGATCATTCAGCTGATGATTGTTACAATAAAACATGTGAAGTGATAAAAAAATGTTTTGACGAACTAATTTTACACAAAATTGATTTAACTGGAATAATTTTAAAACCAAATATGATTTTAGCAGGGTCTGAGTCTAAAAACAAAATTTCTAGTCAAGAAGTATCAATTAAAACTGTTAAATGTCTCAAAGAATCTGTGCCAACTGAAGTGCCTGGAGTTGCTTTTTTATCTGGAGGTCAGTCTGAAATTGAATCAACAGAGAATCTAAATTTAATTAATAAAAACAATAATACTAATTTCATAATGACCTACTCATATGGAAGAGCTCTTCAACAAAGTGCTCTTAAATTTTGGTCTAAAGATGTAAAGAATATCAAAGGAACTCAAAATGTTTTTAATCATAGAGCCAATATGTGTACTCTAGCGGCTCAGGGAAAATGGTCTAAAGAACTTGAAAATAAATAAAAAGAAATTTATTTATCTAATTTCTCCCAATAAAATAAACACTCGGTTCTATACAGATTTAAACTTGGTTTTGAAAACTGGCAAAGTTGGTTTTTTTCAAATGAGACTTAAAAAATACTCATTTAAAGATAAGATTTTGATTGGAAAAAAAATTAAAAAAATTTGTAAGAAAAATGATGTAAAATTTTTAGTTAATGATGATCCTTTATTAACAAAAAAATTAAATGTGGACGGGTGTCATTTAGGTCAAAAAGATATGGATATTGTTGAAGCGAGAAAAATTATTGGTAATAAAATTTTAGGTATTACATGTCATAATTCTATTAAATTAGCAAAAACTGGTATTAAAAATAAAGCAAGCTATTTGGCTTTTGGATCCTTTTTTCCATCTAAAACAAAAAAAGCAAAATATAAAGCATCAACTAAAATTTTAAATTCAATAAAAAAATTAACCAAAACTCCCTTAGTGGCAATAGGAGGCATCAATTCTTCAAATTATAAAATTCTGTTATTGAACAATGCTAATTTATTAGCTATTTCAGGTTACATTTGGAATAATAAAAAATTAAAACCAGTTGAAACAATAAAAGAATTAAAATGAAAATAAATGCAAGTGAAATCAGAGTTGGTATGCTTTTAGAGTATAAAAATGATCTATGGCAGGTTTTAAAAACGCAACATGTAAAACCTGGAAAAGGTGGAGCATTTGCTCAAGTTGAAATGAAAAGTATGAACAAGAATACTAAACTTAATGAAAGGTTTAGATCAAGTGAGTCAGTTGAAAAAGCTTCATTGGAGGAAAGTAATTTTAACTTTCTCTATGATGACGAAAATAACTATTTTTTTATGAATCCAAAATCATTTGAACAAATTGAAATTAAAAAAAATATTGTTGGAGATAAAGGAAAGTTACTTACTGAAAACTTAGAGGTTTCAGTAAGTTTCTATAATGAATCTCCAATTTCAATAGATTTACCAAATCAAGTAAATTGTAAAATTGAGTCAACAGATGTAGCCTTAAAGGGTCAGACAGTATCTTCATCATATAAACCTGCGATTCTTGATAATGGATTAAATATTCAGGTTCCGCCTTTTATTGAAGCAGGTGATGAAGTTGTAGTTGATACCAGAAACCTAGAGTACATTAAAAAGATCTAATTTTGTGAATTCAATTTCAGCAAATCTTAATATTATGATCAAGGCAAGTGAAAAGGCTTCTAAAATATTAATTAGAGATTTTGGTGAAATTGAAAAGTTACAAGTTTCAAAAAAAGGTCCATTAGATTTTGTAACAAATTCAGATCTAAAAGCTGAGAAAATAATTATTGAAGAATTAAATAAAGCTAGACCCCATTATTCAATTATCAGTGAAGAAAATGGGGCTGAAAAAAATAAAGACAATAATAATACCTGGATTATTGATCCCATAGATGGCACGATAAATTTTTTACACGGTATACCACATTTTGCAATATCAATAGCCCTAAAGTCTGACGGGGAAATAGTTTCTGGATTAATTTTTGATCCTATTAAAAATGAAATGTTTTTTGCTGAAAAAGAAAATGGTGCTTTTTTTAATAACCACAGGATTAAAGTTTCAAAAAAAAATGATATGAATGATTGTTTGTTTGCGACAGGTGGAAAAATCACAAATGAACTAAAATTATCTTATAGGAAATCTGGTTGTGCTGCTCTTGATATGGCTTACGTAGCAGCAGGTAGATATGACGGTTTTTTTCAGCAGAATTTAAATCTATGGGATATAGCTGCTGGAGTCATTTTAGTTAAAGAGGCAGGAGGTCTACTAAATGAAATTGATCTCTCAATTAATAATAACATCAAAATTATTGCCTCTAGCTCTGATATTAATTCAAAATTACTTGAAAAATTGAATAACTTTTAATTGTTTTAGAAAATTCTTTTGCTATAAGTCTCGTCATGAAAAAAAAAATTCATCCAAATTATCATACAATAAAAGTTGAAATGACAGATGGTACTCAATTTGAGACCAAATCAACTTGGGGGAAAGAAGGAGAAGTTTTAAAGTTAGAAATTGATCCAAAATCTCATTCTGCTTGGACTGGTGGAAAACAAAAATTTATGGATAAAGGAAGAATAAGTAAATTTAATAAAAAATTCCAAAATTTTAAATCAGAAAAAAAAAATTAAATGCCTAATGCTCCTTTAATGCCAATGGCAACAGCTGTTTGGCTTGTAGAAAATACAACTCTTACATTTAAACAAATTGCAGATTTTTGCAAATTACATGAAGTGGAAATTCAAGGTATTGCAGATGGAGAAGTTGCAAAAGGAATTAAAGCATATAATCCCATTATATCTGGTCAATTAACAAGAGAGGAAATTGAGCTTTCATCAAATGATAAAAATAGGCAATTACAAATTAAGAGTACTGATATTGAAATCTCGAATACAGAAAAAAAAATTAAGAAATATATTCCACTTTCTAAAAGACAAGACAAACCTGACTCGGCTTTGTGGTTGATAAGACAACATAATATTCTTAAAGACTCTCAAATTGCAAGGTTGGTAGGAGTCACAAAAAATTCTGTAACATCTATAAGAAATAAAAGTTATTGGAATTATAATAATTTAAACCCAAAAGATCCTGTTGCCTTAAATCTGTTTACTCAAAAAGATCTGATTGAAGCAATAGAAAAGGCTGAAAGAAGAATAAAAAGAGAAAAAAAGCAAAAAGAAAAAGAGAGACTCTCTCAACAAGCTAGTAATTAATGAATAAAATAAATGGACATAAAAATATAAAAGTGTTAATCACTCACTTTTTTGGAGGTAGTTATTAAAATAGAAGTTAAAGATAATAATATTGAACAGGCTCTTAGAGTTTTGAAGAGAAAACTACAAAGAGATGGTTTTTTTAAAGTAATAAAATTAAAAAATACTTATGAAAAACCCTCTGAAAAGAAAAAAAGAATTCTTCAAGAAAATATTAAAAGAGTTAAGAAGTTAAATAAACTTAAAAATAGAATTTAAGTATACCGCGGGGTGGAGCAGTCTGGTAGCTCGTCAGGCTCATAACCTGAAGGTCGGCGGTTCNNAT
>JGI20155J14468_10001273_pt1 | contig 19916 bp, 18 predicted proteins | sample COG_05_FD_14468 | JGI IMG/M metagenome (IMG submission 14468) | reverse complement strand
TGTTTGGACGCCGCATCAAAAACTGGCCTCATTAACAAAGCAGATTTTGATATAGAGTTATCTAAAGACTCTCGGTAAGAGTCAAAGTCCTCGATAGGCCTGGTTGCCACCCCACTTTCAATGGCAGCCTTCGCAACGGCTGAAGCTACCACCCCCATTAAACGTGGATCGAAAGGTTTTGGAATTAGATAATCTCTTCCGAAGGACATTTTCTCTCCGCGATATGCTTCAGCAGCTTCAGCAGAACTTGTAGCCCTAGCCAATTGAGCTATCCCATTGACACAAGCAATTTTCATTTCATCATTGATCTCAGATGCACCTACATCCAACGCACCCCTAAAAATGAATGGAAAACATAATACATTATTAACTTGGTTTGGAAAATCTGATCGGCCAGTTGCTATTATAGCATCAGGACGGACAGAGAGGACTTCCTTTGGTAAAATTTCTGGATCTGGGTTTGCTAACGCAAATATTATAGGGGAAGAAGCCATTTTTTTTACCATCTGAGTGGTTAAAACGCCTTTTGCTGAAAGCCCAAGAAACAAATCTGCATTAGCAATAATCTCGTTTAAGTCACGTAGTTTTGTATCTTGCGAAAAGTCACTTTTATGTGAATCTTTCTCTTCCTGACGCCCTTCATAAACAACGCCATTTAGATCATATAGCCATATATTTTTTTTTCTTACACCAAGTTTTATTAACATATTCAAACAAGCTATTCCTGCCGCGCCCCCCCCCGTGGATACAACCTTAATATCTCTAAATTTCTTCTTACTAACTAATAATGCATTTGTAACAGCCGCCCCAACGACAATTGCAGTTCCATGCTGATCATCATGAAAAACAGGAATCTTCATTTTCTCTCTGCATATTTTCTCAACAATAAAGCAGTCAGGAGCCTTTATATCCTCTAGGTTAATAGCTCCAAATGTTGGCTCCATTGAACAAATTATCTCTGCAAGTTTATACGGATTTGTTTCTCTTAACTCGATATCAAAGCAATCAATATTTGCAAACTTCTTAAACAGTACCGCCTTTCCTTCCATTACAGGCTTTGCAGCAAGACTTCCAATATCTCCCAAGCCCAAAACAGCACTACCATTAGTCACGACACCAACAAGATTACCTCTTATGGTATATTCACTTACTAGATCAGGGTTAGACTTAATAGCTAAGGAAGCCTCTGCGACACCAGGGGTATATGCTCGAGATAAATCCCTACCGTTAGCTAAAGGTTTGGTAGCTCTTACCTCCAGCTTTCCTGGCTTTGGGTATCGGTGATAATCAAGCGCGCCTGAGTGAAAACTTTTTTTCTTTCTGTAGTCAATAACTTTACTCCTAAATTTAGTTTAATATTAAACTAAATTGCATATAACCTATTTAACTCTACTTCTTTAGCTTAAATCAAGTTTCGCATATTATCTTTCCTAAAGCTATATTTTTCGAAAATTTAAATAATTCATACTGCTAATACGAAATAAATTTTTATTAAAGAAGTTAAAAGTAATCTACCTTCTTTTCAAATATGTTGGGAATGCGGTTTATGTCTTTTTTAATCTGATTATCAGTCAGTAGCTGTATTATCTGAACATCAAATAAGAATCAGGTTGGCGCTTTTCAAACAAAAAATTATAACTAAGCAAATTGCTCTGTAATTAATCTTTCCTCTAACCCGTGGCCAGGATCAAAAAGAATTTTGTGAACAATAGCTGGCTCTGTTTCAATCTCAACAGACGTTACTGATCCAGCAGCTCTACTATCAGCAAAAGCTACTACCGGACGTTTTTCTGATTCCAAGACATCTAACCGCACCTTTGCGATCTTCGGCAATAAAGCCCCTCTCCATCGTCTGGGACGAAATGCCGACATAGCAGTTAAGGCTAAAACATCACTTCCTATTGGTAAAATTGGACCATGGGCCGAATAGTTGTAAGCGGTTGATCCTGCAGGAGTGCAGACTAGTGCTCCATCACACACAAGTTCCTCTATTCTAACTTTCCCATCAACTGATACCTTAAGTTTAGCAGCCTGTGCGCCATTTCGTAACAAAGACACTTCATTAATTGCTAAAGAATCGTGTGTATAGCCAGTCGAACTGACAGCTCGCATTCTAAGAGGGTTAATTAACTCTTCTTGGCTCTTTTCAAGCCTACTTTGTAGATCTTGTTTACGAAAATCATTCATTAAGAAACCTACTGTACCACAATTCATACCGTATACGGGGCGATTTAAAGGTTGAGTTATATGCAGGGTTTCCAACATAAAGCCATCACCACCCAAGGCGACTATTACATCACTTTCGCTTGCCTCCACTTGACCGTAGGTCTCAACCAAGCTTTTCAGCGCGTTACAAGCCTCAAGCGTATTCGAGGCCATAAATGAAAGCTTATACTTTTTTACCATAATTCAAGTCCGATGCTCTATTAATTGCTTGTACCAAATAAATTGTAAGTATTACAAATTAATTTAAAGTATTAAAGCACACAATACGAGTTTACTTTTTAGTTAATCACTCTAAATACAAATAAACAATTATTATATTTACAAATTATTTGAGGTGAGAATGGTTATCCCTTACAACAAGAATTTTTTTAAACAAGGTCTAAATGATAGTGATCCAGAGTTATATAGCTCTATTAAAAAGGAGCTTTCACGTCAACAAGAAGAAATAGAACTAATAGCTTCAGAAAACATTACATCTCGGGCTGTGATGGAAGCTCAAGGCTCTATCATGACTAATAAATATGCTGAAGGATATCCAGGAAAGCGATATTACGGCGGCTGTGAATATGTTGATGTTGCCGAAAACTTAGCTATTTCAAGAGCCTGCAAATTATTTGATTGTAATTATGCTAACGTTCAACCCAATTCTGGCTCCCAGGCTAATCAGGCAGTTTTTTTAGCTCTACTGAGTCCAGGAGACACTATACTTGGAATGAGTCTGGATGGCGGAGGGCATTTAACTCACGGTGCAAAGCCAAACTTATCAGGAAAGTGGTTTAATGCCATTCAATATGGCGTAGATGTGAATACACTTGAAATAGATTATGAAGAGGTAAAATTTTTAGCAAAAAAGAATCTACCTAAACTAATTATTGCAGGGGGCTCAGCTATACCACGTCAAATAGATTTCAAAAAAATGCGTGAAATAGCAGATCTTGTAGGGGCTTATCTAATGGTTGATATGGCCCATCTTTCGGGACTTGTTGCTGCCAAGGAACATCCAAGTCCTTTCCCTTATGCTCATGTGGTAACTTCAACAACGCATAAAACTCTCCGTGGACCACGTGGAGGAATCATTCTTTCAAATGATGAAATTCTTGCAAAGAAATTTAACTCAGCAATATTTCCAGGGTTACAGGGAGGCCCACTTATGCATGTTATTGCAGCTAAGGCAGTAGCATTTGGAGAAGCACTTACTCCTGAATTCAAAGAGTACACAAAAAATGTTATAATAAATGCAAAAGCTCTCTCAGATGAGTTAATTAACGGTGGTTTAGCCGTTATAACGGGTGGAACAGATACTCATGTACTACTAGTAGATTTGAGGCCAAAAGGTGTCACAGGACGAGCTACAGAAATAGCTCTCGGTAACGCTAACATCACCTGTAATAAAAATAGCATTCCGTTTGATACCGAAAAACCTACTATAACTAGTGGTATCCGTTTAGGAACTCCAGCAGGAACTACACGCGGTTTTTCTCAATTGGAATTCAGATTAATCGGTAAAATGATAGTAAAAGTAGTAGATGGTTTAGGGAAACATGGAGAAGAAGAAAACATAGAGATAGAAAAATCTGTAAAACAGGAGGTTTTAAATCTCTGTAAGCAGTTTCCTATTTATTGATAATTTCTTTAAAATGAAAATCTAATTATCTACTATCATAACAGATTTGTACGCCATTTCACTATAAATCTCCTCAACATCATCAAGGCTCAATCTGCCATCAGTTCGATACCATTTTAGCACTCCATTCAGCATAGCTATTATGGCCAGCGCAGTAAGTTTTACATCTTGAATATCAAAATAACCCTGATCGCGTCCAAAAGTTAGAATTTCCTCTAATGATTTCTCATATTCGCTTCGTAAAGAATTTACATGATCAAAATTTTCTCCTGTCAAATTTTTCAACTCATTATAAGATATATTCACATGCTCTATGCGACTTATATGAAACCGTATATGAAACTTTGTAAAAGCTTTTAATCTCTTATCTGGCTCTATTTCTACATTCTCTAACCCCCAATTTTTTAACACAGAGTCCATATGTGTTTTCAAAAGATCAAAAAGTAAGGCCTGTTTATTAGGCGTATATAAATATAATGTGCCAACTTGAAGATCCACTTTCGAAGCAATCCTTCTCATAGAAACTGCCGCGTAACCGTATTGAGAAAAAAGGTTTAAGGCCACTTTTCGGATGCGTAACTCTGTTAGCTTTGAATCAGAACCTTTTGTGCGAGCCATTATAGGAGTCTATAGAAACTAAAAATCATTTCAAGTCTTGCTTGCTACGTTACCCATATCATCCTATCCTAATATTCTTACTTTTATCCTAAAACCCTTCAGTCAATTAGGTTAATTTTATATGCGTTTATTTCTTTTTTTGTCCTTAACTCTTATAGGATGCAACCCAATGCTTCCAACATACAAACTCTCTGATGAAACGCAGGGGCTCAAGTATCATGACCTTATTCCAGTACATTCTTTACCAATCGTTGATACCACAAAAAATGAACATAAATCTAATAATACAGATAAAGAGTTCAAAGAAAAGATGCTCGTCTTAAAGTGTAGATCATCTGCACTTAAAAATAAAAATAAATATTCTCCTAAAAAAGTAGAAATTTTACTACAAAAATGTAGCAAACAAAAAAAATAAAATATAGAAAGTTGCTTAAAACTTTATTTTTGACTAACAAGTTAAGAGATGAAATCCGTTAAGGAAAAAAAATGCTGTCACCCATTCGTATAGGTATTGCTGGTCTCGGAACTGTGGGAGTTGGAGTAATTAAAATACTAAGAGATTACTCAAATTCAATTGAGATTAAGACAGGCCGATCGATTAAAATAGTTGTGGTATCAGCAAAATCCAGAGAAAAAAATAGAGATCAACCAATCGATAGTTATCACTGGGAAAGCGACCCGGTGAACTTGGCGCTTAGAGATGATATAGATATTTACGTGGAGCTCATTGGGGGTGAAGACGGTGTGGCAAAAGAGTCTATAGAAGCCGCCATTTCAAATGGGGTGCACGTCGTTACGGCAAATAAGGCCCTACTAGCTATGCATGGTAATAAACTTGCAAAAGCATCAGAAGAAAGAGAAGTTTTATTAAAATTTGAAGCCGCCGTGGCTGGAGGAATACCAGTAATAAAAGTCTTAAATGAGGCACTTTCTATTAATAAAGTGACAAGAGTGATGGGCGTTATGAATGGCTCTTGTAACTATATTTTAACACGTATGGAAGAATCTGAGTTATCATATGAATCTATTTTTAAAGAGGCTGATGATTTAGGTTTTTTGGAGGCAGATCCAACCTTAGACGTTGGGGGTATAGATTCTGCACACAAGCTCGCGATTTTATCAAGTTTAGCTTTTGGTACAAACGTAAACTTTTCAGGTGTTAATGTGCAAGGGATTGAGGCAATCTCGATAGATGATATAAAGCACGCATCAGATATGGGCTTTCGTATAAAACTCTTAGGGGTGTGTGAAATGACTGAAGCTGGGCTCGAGCAAAGAGTCAAACCATGCTTGGTACCAGCAGGATCCCCACTAGGTCTACTAGAGGGAGGCACAAACATGGTTGTGATAGAAACAGAAGACTCTGGTTCAATAATATTACAAGGTCCCGGTGCGGGTAGAAACCCAACAGCTCACGCTGTTGTTTCAGATATAATTGACATTATTATAAATGGATCAAAAATAAAAACTTTTGGGGTACCTTATAAACTACTGAAAAACGCTTTAGTATCCGACTTCTCCGTAGATGCCCCTTACTACATTCGTTTACTACTCGAAGATAAGCCAGGAGCTCTTGCTAAAGTAACAGCAAGTCTAGGAAAAGAGAGTATCTCTATAAATAGAATGCGGCAATATGATCACGAGTCTAGCAAGGCGCCAGTCCTAATTGTAACACATTCTACTTCAAGTGAGTCAGTCGAAAAAGTATTGAAAGAACTTCCAAAAACTGGAGTAATTACACAAGAGCCAGTAGCCTTAAGAATTGAAGAGCTAAATTATTAAAACTTAATTGATCAAAACTTTAACGAATCTCTTTAATGTCAGTGTTTATTTAAATTTCTGTAAATTAATTAAATTTTACATACAAATAGGACGAATTATATTAATGTCTCAGCCAAATTATTTTCTGAATATAGAAAATTCAATTCTTGGAAACTCTTGGCGAGGCCCCACATCACAACATGATCGTATTTCTGAAACAATTTCTCAAATAATAGATACACCTATTCAGGTATGCCAAATACTGGCAAGGTTAGGTATCACACCAAATTCTGTTGAAAATTTCCTATCTCCAAAATTAAGAGACTTATTACCAGACCCTTTTCACCTTAAAGATATGGACAAAGCGTCTAAACGGCTCGTGAAAGCTCTAGAGAATATGGAGCGAGTGGCTATATTTGCTGATTACGATGTTGATGGAGCTGCATCAGCAACCTTAATAATAACATGGCTTAGAGATCAGGGTTTAGAAACAACTCTATACGTCCCAGATCGAATAAAAGAAGGTTACGGCCCCAATACGAAAGCATTTCAACATTTATCTGAAAACCATGATCTGATTATATGTGTCGATTGTGGCACTCTATCTTTTGAACCAATACAAAGAATAAATAATAAAACGGATGTAATTATAATTGATCACCATTTAGGGGGGGAAGAGTTACCCGCGGCAGTGGCAGTAGTTAACCCCAACCGTCAAGATGAAGCTAGTGATATGAGTTATATCTGTGCCGCAGGAGGTAGTTTTTCTATTCTTAGTCGCAACAGCGAGTGTTTTGAGAGAAAAAGGAGTTCAAAGCCCAAACCTAATAAATTCCCTTGATCTGGTTGCATTGGCTACAATTGCGGATGTAGTCCCATTGGTTGGGATAAACAGAGCATTCGTAAAGCAGGGTTTAAAAATTCTTAGACTTCGTAAAAGACCAGGTTTAAAAGCATTAATGGATGTTTCGAAAATTAATATTCCAGTCAACGAATATCATTTGGGATTTATCTTAGGACCACGAATAAATGCTGGTGGAAGAGTCGGTATGTCAGATCTAGGAGCAAGGCTATTATCGACTACCTCCGATTCTGAAGCAGAAGCCTTAGCTGAGAAATTAGAGCAGCTAAATCAAAACCGAAAAAATATCGAAAGCCGTGTTCAAGACGAAGCACTTAGTCAGATCAAAAAAATAGGAGTTGATAAGTCTATCATTGTTGCCTCTGGAGATGACTGGCACCCAGGAGTGATTGGTATAGTCGCCTCTAGAATAAAAGAGAAAACTAACCGCCCAGCTTTTGTAGTAGCTTTTTCAGGCGACATAGGTAAAGGATCTGGGCGCTCAATCCCTGGAATCGATCTTGGTTCACTGATCCAAAAACTTGTTTTAGAGGGTCTTATTGAAAAAGGAGGGGGACATGCAATGGCAGCAGGAATAACTCTTTCAAAAAAGCAATTAACTCCAGCGTTTGACAGGTTAGCAGAGTTAATAAATTCAAGGGATATCACATTTCAAACCACTACAGATTACTATCTCGATGGGCTCTTAATGCCAAATGCGGCAACAATCGAATTAATTGATGCGCTAGATACTGCTGGTCCTTTCGGTTCGGGTTCTCCACACCCAAAATTTGTATTTCCCAACCAAAGTATTCTTTTTACAAAAAGAGTTGGCACTGACCATCTTAAGCTTACCTTTGGCTCAATAATAAAAACAAAATCGAAGCTATTTGTTTCAGAGCATTTAATTCATCATTAGGTGAAGTCTTAGAGAATCATTCTGGTAAAAAATTTCATCTAGCGGGAGTAATAGGGAAAAACACTTGGCAGGGCCGTCAAACAGTGCAGCTTATAATCGAAGATGCAGCATATGTGTAAAATAACTTTTATTTGTAACATTTTTCTCTTGCTACCTAAGAGGTATTTGCCTTAAAAGCTCTCTCACTAACTATATCCGGTGGTCCCTTCGTCTATCGGTTAGGACGCCAGGTTTTCAACCTGGAAAGAGGGGTTCAATTCCCCTAGGGACTGCCAATTACTTTAACCAAATAAAACTAATTAAAAATCTGTCGGAGCTCCGCCTTCACTTTTTCTTTTAGTAACAAATTCCGCCAACTCATCTTTAATAGAAATATCTATTTCTGGCGCCTGGAATTCATTTATTATTTCTTTATAAACTTTGTGGGCTCGCTCAGCAGTCCAAACGCCTCCATTAATGTCCCATGCTTCAAAGTTTGACCAGTCACTAATCATAGGTTGATAAAAGGCCGTCTCATACCTGTCTTGTGTATGTTGGCACCCAAAGAAATGACCATCTGGACCAACCTCTTTAATTGTATCTATAGCTATATCATCTATAGCCGTATCAATTATTGATTTATCAAAATAACGCTGAATATGTTGTAAAACTTCGCAATCCATAACAAACTTCTCAGGACTAGCAATCAGGCCTCCTTCCAGCCACCCAGCAGCATGATAAACCATATTAGTTCCAGATTGCACTGCAGCCCATAAGGAGTTGGACGTTTCCCACATTGCTTGACCATCCGGCACATTTGCGGCACAGGTACCAGATGAGCGCATAGGAAGTCCATAAAACCGACACATCTGGCCAGTCATTTGTGTTGCTCGCATGTACTCAGGTGTCCCAAATGCTGGAGCACCTGTTTTCATATCAACATTAGATGTAAAAGTTCCTAACCCGACAGGGCAACCTGGGTTTATATATTGTAGGAGGGCTATAGCTGAAAGGCCTTCTGCAAGTGATAAAGCCACTGCTCCACTCATTGTTACAGGTGCCATTGCACCAGCTAAAGTAAAAGGAGTTACTATTACTGCCTGATTTCTTCTAGCATGAATCATCGCGCCTTCTATCATAGGGTAATCGTGTTTCAGTGGCGAAACTGAGTTAATATTAGTATACATATGACACTCGCTATTGAATCATCTAAACTCAAGCCTCCTGCAATTCGAACCATTTCCATTACATCTTCAACTCTTTCTTTTCCTAAAGAATATGCGTGCACAACCTTATCAGACAGAACTAACTTTTCATAAAGACAGTCTAAATGGCGAACACTAGCGTGAATGTCTATCGGTTCGACCGGGTACCCTCCCGCAAAATGAATACAGTTAAAAAATTGGGTAAGTTTTATGAACTCTACGTAGCTTTCCCATGTGCCCGACCTTTTCCCTCGAACTAAATCCCACGAATTAGGCGGAGATGAAACATTTCCAAATGACATATACTTGCCACCAATAACAATTTTATGATCTTTGTTTCTAGGAGTAACACTAAACTTAGCAGGTGCAGCTTTTAGCATCTCCATGACGAAATCTTCATCCATCTTGACATTAGTACCTGTTACTTTACAGCCAGCCTGCTTAAAGATCTCGAGAGATTCAGGGTTGAGAAACTCTATCCCAACTTCTTTTAAAATTCGAATACACCCATTATGGATGTTATGAACTCCATCCAAACTCAATGGTTCAGTAGGTTTGTCATTATTTATGGGTTGTTTCCACGGCATCTGTGAAGGGACTAAGCTACTTGTTCTTCGGGTGTTCCCTGCTCTACCTCCGGAGCGCTTTCGGTCCGCCATAATTTCTCTCACTATATTAGATTTTTTAGAAACTTATCTTTTTAGGATACATTATAGTTTTTGTTCTAAATTTCTATTTACGACCTATTAGGTCGCCTTTAAGTTATGGAATTTACTGTTATCCATTCAGGTAAAAAGCTTATATCAGGCAATATGACATCAGCCAATGGAGAGAGTGTATCTTTATCAGCAAAACCAGTTAAAACTCCTACAGTGATCATTCCAGCCGACTTTCCAGCTTCCATATCATGGACACTATCACCCACCATTAAAACTTCAGAAGGCGAAACTTTAAATTTTGAGCATAAGGCCAGACACATTCCAGGGTTTGGCTTGGAACCATAACCAGAATTATACCCTATAATGAATTTAAAAAAAGAATCTATACGACAATCCTTAAGATGTTGTACAGCTACTTGCTCGGAATCATTCGTTGCAACGGCAAGTGAAATATCCATTGCTTTTAATTCAGACATTATTTGATTTAATGCAAAAACTTCGAAACCCTTAGTATTTTCTGAGATGTTGTCACTCAAAGCTAAAAGATCCGAAAAAGTACACTCCGGCAGTATTGAGATTATCTTAGAAATTCCAGCTTCAGGCGTGTCTGAAATAACAATACTGTCAGGATAAAATGCTTTATTGATAAGATCATAACCTAATAAATAAGCAACTTCTGGTAATAAACGCTTGTCAAGTGAGGGGTACTTTTTAAAAATTTCTCCAAGAAACTCTATTATCCAACTGCCCCAAGTTTTATTAAAGTCTAATAACGTTCCGTCTTTATCAAAAATTATTCCCTTAATTTTTTTCATTTTCTATACCTAGTATTCCAAAATTTAAGATAGCTGAACTACATTACAAAATTAAAACTCTTGTGGTAAGAACAAGTTTTAATACTTATATATTAAACACAAGAATATCATAATCCTCTATATACATTCAGTAAACTCCAAAGAAACATCAAATATTTAATAGAGAAGCTAACTACATGGCAAACGAAAAATCTAAATATCAATCAGAACGAAGTGTAAAAAAAGCTATTATAAATGGTTGGAGAAAATGCTGTCCATCATGTGGAAACGACTCACTATTTAAGAGTTATCTCAAAGTTAAAACTAAATGCTCCAATTGCCAGATAGAGCTTTTTCACCATCGAGCCGATGACGGCCCCGCATATCTAACTATCCTAATAGTGGGTCATGTGCTCGCACCCCTTCTACTATTGACCTATACGAACTTTAATCCAAACCCCTTAGTGGTTGCATCCTTATTTTCTATTGGGTGTATTAGCCTCTCACTATACCTACTTCCTAAACTAAAAGGTACTATAATTGGAATTCAATGGGCAAAAGAAATGCATGGTTTCAATCTTATCAAATCTAATGTCTCAAAAGAACGGATATAAAGACAAATGCAGGAAACTGAAATTAGGGATGCCAGTAGCGTCATAATAGTTAGAGAGGATGGTCCTGTTCCTAAAGTACTGATGGGTCAACGGGGTAAGGCGGCTGCCTTTATGCCAAATAAATTTGTTTTCCCTGGAGGGGCAGTAGATCCTATTGATGCAGATGTAAAATTGCTAAGTCAACCAAATGAAATATGTTTAAACCGTCTAAAGGAACACTCAAATATAAATCCTTCTCATGCATTTCTAACTTCCGCCATTAGAGAAATTTGGGAGGAAACAGGGTTAATGTTTGGAGAAAAAATCTATAAGAAATTTAATAGTCCAGATAATGAAAGCTGGAAAAATTTCTTTAAGAGTGGTTATGGTCCTTCTGCAAAAAATTTTCGTTTCATTTTTCGGGCAATAACACCCCCAAACAGAACAAGGAGGTTCGATGCTAGGTTTTTCCTAGCAGATGCTAATTTAATTAGTAGTCATCTTGACGATTTTTCTGAAGCCAGCGACGAGCTAAGTCATTTGCAGTGGGTTTCCTTTGAAGAAGCACGAAAACTAGATCTACCATTTATAACAGAAATTGTTTTAGCTGAAGCCGAAGCATTGACATTTAAGAGAGGTCTACCAGATTCAGTACCATTCTTTAATAATAATCAAAAAGGTTCAGAAATACTCAGAATTTACTAAACTTAAAAACTAGAACTTCAATATCTGATTTATCAAAAACTTTTAGATTAGTAAGCTAATTTATCTGGGTCACCTAATCCGTTTATTCTGGCGCATGCAATAGCAGTGTTAGCTAACAAACATGATATAGTCATTGGGCCAACCCCTCCTGGAACTGGAGTAAGGGCTCCCGCAACTTCTGAAACACTCAAAAAGTCAACATCCCCTACAATTTTTGATTTTCCATCTTCTGACTGAACTCTATTTATTCCTACGTCGATAACCGTAGCGCCCTTTTTTATCCAATCTCCTGAAATCATCCCAGGCCTGCCAACTGCTGCGACCACTATATCTGCCTGAGCAGTAACATCTTTTAAGTTTTTTGTCCTACTATGAGCAATGGTGACAGTACAGCTCTTACTTAGTAATAGCTGAGCCATGGGTTTACCTACTATGTTAGATCTCCCAACAACAACAGCACTCAGACCTGATAAATTTCCATCATAATAATTTAAAAGTAATTTTAAGCACCCTAAAGGAGTACATGGAACCATCGCTTTTTGTCCTGTAGCAAGCAAACCGACGTTTGATATGTGGAAACCATCAACATCTTTGGAAGGATTAATAGAATTAATAATTAAGTCCTCATTAAGATGATCAGGAAGAGGTAATTGTACTAAAATCCCATGAATTGTATTATCAGAATTTAAACTTTTTATCAATTCTAATAGATGTTTTTCAGTCGTGTCTACCTCAAGTCTATGCTCTACTGACTTCATCCCTACTTCAATTGTCTGCTTACCTTTAGATCTTACATATACGTGACTTGCTGGATCATCCCCGACGATAACAACAGCTAGACCAGGAGTAATATCGTGGTCTAACTTTAAAGTCTTTACATAAGCCGCAACCTTTTCTTTAAGCTCTGTCGCAAAAGCTTTTCCATCGATTATATTTTGCAAAGTTATTTTCTCCAAAAACTATATGAATCTCAGTTCTATTATTATTTTACCTTAAGTTGAGAGCTCTGGATCTAAAGTGTTATCACCCTTTATTTTAGGCTTCTTAGCCCTTGGAATTGAGACTACTGAAGATTTCACTTCAGCTAATCCATCATCGTCATCGTCTCGATTTAGCGGCTTTCCAGAGATTACTTTGACTATTTCAGGACCAGTTAATGTCTCATATTCGAGAAGTCCTAATGCCAAATTCTCAAGATCCTTAGATTGTTCAGTTAAAATTCTTTTTGCCGTTTCATAACCCTCATCTATGATCTCTTTAACTTTTTCATCAATTATTTTTTGGGTCATACTGGAGTGATTAGATCCGCCACCATACATTCCGAGGTAAGATGTTTGCTCATTTGCATAGTCAACATGCCCTAACTCTTTAGTAAAACCAAATTGAGTTACCATCGCCCTAGCAATCTTAGTGCATTGTTGAATATCAGATGCCGCTCCAGAGGTTACATTATCTACCCCAAAGATTAGCTCCTCAGCAACTTTTCCACCCATGGCCATTGCTATTTTTGACTTATACTTTTTATAAGTGACAGATAATTGATCTCGTTCAGGTAAGCTCATAACAAGCCCTAAGGCTCGGCCCCTGGGTATAATAGTAGCTTTATGTATGGGATCGTGTTCAGGAACGTTTAACCCAACTACTGCATGACCAGCCTCATGATACGCCGTTAACTTCTTTTCATCTTCTGTCATTACCATTGAACGACGTTCAGAGCCCATCATTACCTTATCTCTGGCACTCTCAAAGTCACCCATTGTAACAAATCTTCGTCCAATTCTAGCAGCTAACAAGGCAGACTCGTTTACCAAATTAGCCAAATCAGCTCCAGAAAATCCTGGTGATCCCCTTGCTATAATCCTTAAATCCACATCAGGACCCAATGGAACTTTCTTAGAGTGGACCTTAAGAATTTTTTCTCGTCCTTTAATGTCTGGGTTTGGTACCTGAACTTGCCTATCAAATCTACCAGGTCTAAGAAGTGCTGGATCAAGAACATCTGGCCTATTTGTTGCCGCTACAATTATTATTCCTTCATTAGCCTCAAAGCCATCCATTTCAACCAATAGTTGATTTAATGTTTGTTCTCTTTCATCATTTCCACCACCATAACCTGCCCCACGTGATCGCCCGACAGCATCAATCTCATCAATAAAAACAATACATGGAGCATTTTTTTTTGCTTGCTCAAACATATCCCTCACTCGAGAGGCACCAACACCAACAAACATCTCAACAAAATCTGAACCAGAAATTGTAAAAAATGGAACTCCTGCCTCTCCAGCAATAGCTCTAGCTAAAAGTGTTTTACCTGTTCCTGGAGGACCAACTAAAAGGGCCCCTTTTGGAATTTTACCACCAAGGCTTGAAAACTTTTGAGGTTCTCTCAGAAACTGTACTATTTCCTCAAGCTCATCTTTTGCTTCATCAATGCCTGCTACATCATCAAAAGTGATTTTTCCTTGTTTTTCTGTAAGTAGTTTAGCCCGACTCTTACCAAAGCCCATGGCTCCACCTTTCCCACCACCTTGCATACGATTCATAAAGAAAAGCCATATTCCTATAATGAATAAAAATGGTAATAAAGTTCCCACGTAAGATAAAAGTCCATTTTTTTCCTGTGGCTTTGCGTCTATCGCTACTTTGTTTTGAAGAAGTATCGGTGTCACATCTACACCTTGTGGTTTTACAGTCATGTATTGCTGAGTAGCTGTTTGAAAAATTATTTGTTCGCCATCTAGTGTCGCCCCCGAGACTTCTCCTTTTTCTACAATTGAGATAAAATCTGAATACGGAATTGTCCTAGAGCTTAGGGTAACTTTATCTCCACTAAATAAATTAAATAACGCTAGTATTAATAAAAACAATACCACCCAAAAAGCTACTTGTTTTACATTATTATTCAATGGAATTCTCCCAACAAATCATTTCTGCTATATTATACAAATGTTTATGATCTTTAAATAGGTATAACTTTCGCAGGTTCAATACCTAGTCACACCCGAAAAAATCTTTTTCTTTTATATTAAGACTTAGCTCCCATAAATTATCTCTTTCTAAGAAAAGTGATAGCTCTAGATTATTACCATCCCAAACTGCAGGGGATGAAATTAGTGTATATTTTGGTATACCAAAGTTTTTCCAATTAGTGAAACCCAACAATGCCTTTTCACCTAAAGGTCGGATACAGTACTTGGATAGTTTAGGACCCTTAACATACCACCTATGGTCCCAAACGTTATTAGGTTTAGTAGCATAGTGCTCTATCGCTTTATACTCTCTACTCATTCTCATTTTTTCTTCCACAGGAAAAAAATAAAATCCTTTTAATGTGTGAGGCCTATATTTTGAAAATGATGTCATTAAATTACTTAATTCCGATGATCTCGGTCCAAACTCTGACTTTGCCAAGAATAGTATTGCTTTAAGCAATAACCTCCTTTGGATTTCAATAGGGTGGTTCAAAAGTAAAGGCACGTTAAATATAATATCCCCATCTTTAAAAGATACACACTCTTTTGCAACTACCCTAGTATATATATCCAGTGCCTGGCTTGCATCACGAAGGTTCTTAGATGCAGTGATCACGCTTTCCGTATTTATACCCATTTGATCTAGTAAACTTAAGGATTTTCGAATTCTCACCCGATGAAAATTTTGATCATCATTCGCTGGATCTTCAATCCATTTATTCTTCGTTACTTTTAAGAATGTTCGTAACTCCTCTCGGCTTACATCGATCAATGGTCTTAAATAAATTATATTATCAAGTTCAAATGAAGGTAGCATTTGCGAGAGCCCATCAACTCCAGCTCCACGAGAAAGTCGTATAAAAAAGTTCTCGACAACATCATCTCTATTATGGCCCAAGGCTACGCAACTAATATTATTTTCTACTGCCCATTTAGTTAGGAGTTGGTACCGAGCTTTCCTAGCAGATGCCTGTACATTTCCTTTTTTATCCCAATTTTTCCAAGTTAACACACTATGTAAGATTCCTAATTTTGAACAAAATAGTGAAACTTGATTAGCTTCATGCTCTGCCGTTGGCTTGAGGTCGTGGTTAACAGTTGCAACTAATATCGTCTTTTTAGTTTCTTGAGCCCATTTGTAAATTAAAAGTAATAAGGCAATTGAGTCTCCACCTCCAGAAACTGCAACACCAATCTTAGAGTGTTTAACTCCAAAAACCTTATCAAAATCTATAGTTAACTCTGGGTACTTATCTATTTTCACTGACAGTTTAATTCCATAGCTTTTTGAGATGCATCATTTACGAAATTTGATCTTGGGTGCTCAACTCGAAGTTCCGTGAGCATTAAGCAAGCTCGCTCAAACTGATTCGACTCAGCAAAAGAGACACTCAGGTAGTACAGTGCTTCTCCAGACCGGGGAATTTTTGGAAAACTCGAGTAAATATCCAGATAAACTTTTGCAGCCTCACTCCACTGTTTTTCAACCATTAATGTCTTGCCAAGTAAAAACATAAGCTCCGTTCTTATCGTTCCAATAGGATAAGCATCCAGAAAAACCTCTAATCGAGCCATAACTCCTGTGGGGTTACCAGCCCTCAATGATGTCTCGATTAAATATAGCTCATTTCTCTCGAGTGCAGTTAAACCTATAAACATTTCAGAATTACCAGGAATTTCTTTTAATCGAACTGGAGGTTTACCGAGCATATTCCCTAGCGAGAAATTCTCTATATTGCAATCTAGCTCGATATCACAAAGTCTAAAACGAATATCAGCAATGTGATTCGTACCTTCTCGAACGATTCTTTCAATGCGGTATTGTAGATTCTCCACTTGGGATATTATATTTATTAATTCTTTTTCAATACTTTTTATCCGATCTAGGTGTTCCCCTTTTATTATCAGATTTTCAACTTTGGAGGTTTTTAACTGCAGTTCAAGGGACTTGATCTCACCGAAAAGAGATGGGAGCTCAGCCCTTATATCTGAAAGTGTTCGATCCTGAGAAAAACCTACCGTGCTTAACCAAAAATAACAAAAAAACAAAAAAGTAATACGCATATAATTCATAACTTAATTCCTACGAATAGTGGTAACAGCTCGTCTATTTGCTGAATAACACTTCTCAGAGGAGCATATTTTGAGTGGTCTTTCCTTTCCAAAGGTTGATGTCTTAAGTCGATCTTCTTTGACGCCATTTAAAATAAGAAAATCTCTAACTGCCGCAGACCTTTTTGCACCAAGCGCTAAGTTATATCCTCTAGTGCCCTGTTCATCTGCATAACCAGTGACAGTAATTGTATACTCATTATTTTCATTCAACCAAACAGCTTGTGAGACCAAAATATACCTCGCACTGTCATTGAGATCAGCGTTATCAATATCAAATAAAACAGTTTGCCCAATCACTTCAGTAAAGTATTCAACCTCTTCGAAGTCTATAAGACCATTAATTGTAGAGGGGTTACCGTTAGTTTCTTCGATATCGTTTGTGCACGCAAAAATTAGTGCAGTCATTATCAGGCAGATAACTTTAAAAAAAAACTTCATTAGCTTCCATCCATTTAAAAAGAAATTTTCAATCTCATAAAACTTTAACATAAGTTAGTAACATTAAATATCTCTGCTTTAATTTAACAATTTTGACCATGACGGGTCTGATGAATTTGCACGCACCGGTTTCAAGTTTTGTCCAGTTATATCAACTGAGTAAAGTGTTGATGAACCTCCAGAACCTGAAGTTTCTCTAGTAAACATTATAACTCGCCCATTTGGTGACCATGTTGGGCCTTCGTCTAAAAAAGACGTCGTTAAAAGAGTTTCCTCCAACCCTTCCGAGTTCATAATCCCAATATGAAAAACACCCTCATTTTGTTTAGTAAAAGCAATTAAATTACCTGTAGGAGCCCAAAAAGGCGTCCCATAACTACCTTTTCCAAAAGAAATTCTTTTTGCGTTACCTCCAGAAGATGGCATAATATATAGTTGTTGAGTTCCTGAACGATCGCTTTCAAATACCACTTTTCTACCGTCAGGCGAGAAACTTGGAGCCGTATCTATAGCGACTGAAGATGTAAGTCGAGATCGTGAATTAGAGGCTATATTGAGCTTGTATATATCAGTATTAGATCCAGCACTTAACGAGAAAACTATGTCTTCTCCATTCGGCGAAAAACTAGATGAAAAACTCATTTCTCCAGGGTTTTCTTGTAAAATTATTTTCGTTCGTGATCTTATATCTAATAGGTAAATCTGAGGAGACCCTGACTCATAAGAAGTGAAAAGTAGTTTATTTCCATTAGGAGAAAACCTTGGAGCTAGGACGAGAAAATCCTCTTCATTAGTGAGAAAGACTTGATTAGCTCCATCATAATCCATCAAAACTAAACGCTTTTTTAAATTATTTTTTGGCCCCTTGTGTGCTACAAAGGCCACTCTGCTATCAAAATATTTTTGTTCTCCAGTTAATCTCGAGTAAACCTCATCAGCTATCTTGTGTGCTATTCTACGCCAACCCTTTTTAGGTCCAGAAAACTTCAATCCATTTCCAATCTGGGTCTCTGAAAAAACATCGAATAGACGAAATTTTACAGTAATATTGGTTGTTCCATTAGAAGAGACCGAGCCTACCAACAATGCTTGTGAATTTATAGTTTTCCAATCTCCAAAACGAATTGGGTCATTAAAATTGGTGATTTCATATGCCTGGGTATGGTCTTCAATAATTTTAAACAACCCTGTTCCGTATAGATCATCAATAATCACAGATGTGAGGTTTTCACCTATCTCACTTAAGTTATTTTCAGCTACAAAACTAGGTAGAGCAAGAGGTAAAGGCTCAATTATTCCTTTATTAATTTCTATTTTAAGTGGTTGACCAAGTGCAAGCGTACCACAAAAAACTAAGGATAATGAAAGTATTAAGGGTATTATTTTCAAAATTAAACTGTTGTTAAATAACTTCTTCATTTAAGGCTCATTCCCTTTAAATTGAACCGTGCTTCCACGTTCTTCCAATAACTATATTTACTGTTTGGCAATTGATACCCCTTAAGCCCACAGCGAATTATAGCACGTCTTGCCGCATCAAACAATTTACTCGCTGTCATATAATCACCGCCTGAAAAAGAATCAAAACTTATAGATGAAATTATAGGTTTTCCATTTTCTTTTAATGAAAAAGAAACCAAAATATCTGCTTTTAAAATATCCGGCTCCTGCCCCACGAGATCGAAGTTAAAACATTCTCCAACAGCAGGTTCTAATATTCCTTGGAGCATTTTTTTTTCAACTAGATCATTAGAGCTGTCATTTTCAAAAGCCTCTTTGATTATTTCATCAGATATTTTTATTACTGGTAAATTTTGATATAATTCTTTGCTACTCTGCAAACTAGCTTCCTCTTTACTTAAGAGATCTGTTAACAGAGGTTTTAACGTTTCTGATTCAAATAAAGTCTTACGTTCTGCGGGTAACACAGTTTTTGTCTCTCGCTTCCCCAATAAGACATCATTCAAAGAGCTGTCACTCAACATTAATCCAGGTTTTTCTAAATCCTTTTTTAGATTCAACTCAACCTCACTCAAATCTCTAGATTTTATCCCCACACTATTTGATATTATTTCTGAAGTGCTTTCGTCACCTACCAATTGTTCACCATTAACTCCAATCTTAGTGTTATTATGTTTTAAAGATATTAATGCTGACCCGTCGGTACTTTGTAGCTCTGAAATAGCTGTAACTTTTAGGGACTCGTCTCTTCCCAAAAACAGTTTAGCACTATACTCTTTTTCACTGAGAAATCGGGCTTTTGTGGTTAGGGAAGTTGGAATAGGGGCAAGGATTTTTGAACCAAAAAAACCACCCACAAGTACACTTGAAATTAACACCGCATGCCCGAATCCTGATAACCATAGGCCAATACTAAAATCTGTGCTCGAATTCATCTTCAACACTAATTATTCACCTTAGTTTACTAATAAGGGTCCATCATTTTCTGTAACAAAAGTAATTTCCA
>JGI20155J14468_10001269_pt1 | contig 19950 bp, 17 predicted proteins | sample COG_05_FD_14468 | JGI IMG/M metagenome (IMG submission 14468) | reverse complement strand
AACAAAACTATAAACCACTTAACTAAACAAACCTAAGGATTAATGATCAACGATCTAGAACATGAGCAACCTAAGGCTTTAATAACAGGATTTTCTTCTGGTATAGGCTTCGCTTACGCTCAACACTTAGCCAAACAAGGTTGGTATCTTGAACTAGTATCCCAGGATCCTACAAGAGCACAGAAAGCCTATGAGCTGTTAGCTTATCCGTATTCGAGGTATCATCTTGCAGATCTTTCCAATGTTGAAGGCATCAAAAAAGTTACTGAAAAAGTAAATAGTCCAGAGTTGATTATAGCGAATGCTGGCATAACTAAATTTGGTGAAGTTGGCGGGTTAAAAGAATCAGAAAGAAAAGAGCTATTCTACCTTTTGTGCTTAGGTGTGATAGATCTCTTAGAGGAATATGTGCCTGGAATGATTAAAGCAGGCAAAGGAAGAATTGTCATTGTCTCTAGTATTGGTGCGATCACTCCTATGCCTAAATCTTCTATCTATGCTTCCGCTAAGTCAGCCATAAATTCTTATGGGCAGTCCTTATCTAAAGAGCTCTATTCAAAAAATATTTCTGTTACTGTCAGTTTACCGGGTTATGTAAAAACTGATGCACATGCAAAAGCTGGTTTAAATCATTTAAGAGATAAAGTTCCTGAATGGATGTGGGTAAGCGCTGATCAAGTTGTTCTGGAAACTGAAAAGGCTTCATTAAACAAGAGGTCGAAAGTAATTCCAGGGTTTGTTTATAAACTTGCAAGCCCTTTTCTGAATATGTCTTTAGCAAACAAGGTATGGAACAAAATGACCAAAAGAGGAAAGTCTTAATTCTGTATTAGAAGAAATTTTTTAATATCATCTGCCACTGTTGCAGGAGTTTCATACATTGGTAAATGACCAATTTTTGGGTAAATCACTAGTTTTGAATTTTGGATATATTGATCTAAATTAATAGATGATTTGAATGGAATTATATTATCTTCCTTGCCGTGAATAATTAAAGTAGGCGCTTGAATATTTTTCAAGATATCTGGTTTATCATTGTTGAAACTCCGCTTCGAGAATCTTGAAAGAATTGCCTCTCTAGAGCCTTGCATAAGTGTTAGTTCATGGAATTGGTTGGCTATTTCTTCAGTAGCTAGATTGGGATCAAAAACTGAAGTCTTTAGGCCTTGAGTAGCAAAGAATTTAGGCGTGTAGAGAGAAAGAAAATAACTTACGAAATTAGATCTCATGAGTTTCCAAACTAGAGGCGATTCTCTTTCACTTTCTTCAATTCGCAGTCTTTCTTCAGCGCTGTATATTCCACTAGAAGCCAATAATATGAGAGATTGTGTTTTTTCTGGATTTTCTAAGGCATATCGCCACGCAATACCTCCTCCCATTGAGTTACCTGCGATAGAAAATTTCTCAACGCCTAGATAGCTTGTTAATTTATTTATTACTAAGATTGAGTTTTGAGTTGAATAGTCCATCGAGGGTACTGCACCTGTAAGACCAAAACCAGGGAGGTCCAAACTTATAAGCCTGTATTCCTTACTAAGGAAAGGTACCATTCTCTCAAAGTTAAATAGAGATCCATTAAATCCGTGAAGTAGGATGATTGCTGGCTTGTAAAGATCACCTTCATCACGATAATGAATTCGACTTCCATCTTTTAAGTCTAAGAATTCAGATTCACCGATAGCATATTTTGCTTCCAGAGTATCTCGAGATAGATCTAGATAAGTTCCTGAATAAATAACTATGGCTAATAAAATAAAAAACGAGAGAGATAGATATTTAAAGAAGTTTTTCACTTACTTAGGACTCTATCACCTTAGACCGGAAGGAAATTCTTGTCTCTTGATTGGGAGCAGGAGATTTAGGAATAAATTGAGCAGCAATTAAAGAAAGCAAAGCAAAGATCGCTCCAATGTAGAAAACCAATGAATGAGACCATATCCAAACAAGACCTAAGAGCGCAGGCACAACCACTGCAGCGATATGATTGATAGTAAAAGATACTCCGGCATTACTTGCCATGTCTTTAGGATCTGCAATCTTTTGAAAATAAGTTGTAATAGCTATAGCCAGTGCAAAAAACATGTGGTCCAGAACATAAAGAAATGCTGCAATCGATGCGTTCTCAACAAGACCATAAGCTACAAATACTAATATTAAACCGACATATTCGAAAGTGAGCGCCCTCCTTTCTCCAAACTTACCAATCAAGCCTCCAATCTTCTCGGCAAACATAAAGTTAAAGGCATAATTAATTAGGAATAAGAGTGTTACTTGAGACGCGCTGTAACCAAATTTTTCAACCATAAGAAAAGCTGCAAAAACTACAAATATCTGTCTTCTTGCTCCAGATAAAAAAGTAAGAAGGTAATATAACCAATATCGCTTTCTAAGAACTAAATTCTGATTCTGTTCAACTTTAGAAGGGAAAGCAGGAAAGCTAAAGTACATGATAATAGCTAGTAAGATGCAGATTCCTCCAGCTATAACAAAGTTAATCCAATAAGGTAATTGAAAAATCTCTAATAAAGCCCATAAACATCCATAAACTATCAATGAGGTTAAAGAGCCAACCGCTAGCAGCTTACCTAAAACAATTGGCGCTTCCTCTTTTGATAACCATTGCAAACTCAAGGACTGCTTTATCGCCTCGAAGTAATGAAAACCAATGCTCATGACAATGGTAGTAAAGTAAAGGCCATAGACAGTTGGAAAAAATCCCGTCAGGCATACTCCCAAGCCTAGAAGAGCCAAAGATAGAACAGCAAAGGTTTGTTCTTTAAGAATCAACAGAACAAATATGAGTGTAAAAGAAAGAAAGCCTGGAACTTCTCTAAGACTTTGAAGAATTCCTATTTCTACACCTGTAAAGGCGGCTTTCTCAACCACAAAGTTATTTAACATGGCTGACCAAGCATTAAAGGCTACTGGCATAGCGATAGACATTAAGATTAATAAGGAAATAGGAGTGAATAATGCTTTATTCGTGATTAGCTTTCTCATACACCATCAGTTTATCGACCTATGTCAGGATGTTCAATGAAACAAAAGAAGACTAAAATTAAACTCTACAAATTATGAAAATAAATACTCTATTACTTGTCTTGTCTATATTTTCCTTGAACCTTTCATCTATCGAAGAGCAAAGCGATAAATTAAAAATTCTTGTTTACAACACTCATGGACTTCCAGAAATCTTTATAAGCGATGACCCCAAGATGCGTTTTCCAATTATAGGTAAAAAAACTCAAGACTTTGATATCTCCTTACTTCAAGAAGACTACGCACATCATGAAGAACTATCATCAGGACTGAATAAAGAGAGTTTAGCGATTCGTGGAGGATTGGGAGGTACTTTATTATGCCCCTTCTGCACAGGCTCAGGATTAACATCTATATTTAATTTACCAAATGATTGGATAGTTGAAGTAGAAAATAATACTTATGATACTTGTTCAGGTTGGTTAAGAGGAGCGAATGATTGCTTTGCATACAAAGGGTTTCAAGTGATAAAAATTACCCTACCCAATAGCAAAAGATTTTTTATAGTTAATACGCACATGGATGCAGGTAGAAAAGATTCCGATAGATCTTCAAGAAAGAAGCAGTTAGAACATGTCATTAAAACTATTAAGCAAAAAACCTCTTCAGAAGCTCTTATAGTGGCCGGAGATCTGAACCTCAATTCCAAAAACTCAGAAGATGTTAAATTATTAGAAAACTTCAAAGAAGAACTTAGACTGAGCGATGCTTTCGAGGAAACAAAAATAAGCAAAAAGTGGGCTATATTGGATTACTTCTTATACAAACAAGGAAAAGAGTTAGACTTTAAAATTATCTCCACAGGAGAAGACGAATCATTTGTAACGGATGAAGGTCCTTTAAGTGATCACCCTGCTTTGATCATAGAATTATCTCTTTAATGCTCTTTCAGCTTCGACCTCTTTTAATCCTAAAACTTATATCCAATCTTCTTGTAAATGTTGAGTTCTAAAGCGTGACAAAGAATGGTGGAGCTAAACGGGATCGAACCGTTGACCTCCTCGCTGCCAGCGAGGCGCTCTCCCAGCTGAGCTATAGCCCCATATTGAGTAGTGAGCTATTATACGTATCTTAAATCTAACAACAAATATTAAGAATTATGAATAACTGCCTGAAAATTTTTATTACATCCTTTCTAATTGCTTACTCTTATAGTGTATTTTCAAATACTGAAGAAAATGCAAAACAATTTGGATCTCTCCCTGATGTTTCTAATGTCTTAATATCACCTAATGGTAAATATGTTGGGGTACAACAAAAAACTGAAGAGACAATTATTGTCAAAATTATTGATTTAGAAAAAGCTCAATTATTGAGTGTCCACGATTTTGGAAGAAAAGGTCAAATCACAGATTTCTTTTGGGCAACGAATGAAAGATTGGTCTTTACAGTAGCAAGAGACTTTGGAAGAACTACGGAACTTTATAATGCAGGTCAATTAGTTGCAGCTGATATAGATGGTAAAAGAACAAAATTAATCGCAGGATATGGATCAGCTTCGGATACAAGACAAGGAAAAATGAATAAAGCGAAAACAGATCCTGATCGTCCTGCTGTAATAGTTCACAGACTCCCTAATGATCAAAATAATATATTAGTCTCCTTTTATGATAATGCTGGCTATAACGAATTATCTAAATTGAACATAAAAACAGGAAAAGTTAAGTACATAACACGATCTCCTGTTGTTTTTCCTGGTTGGATTTTTGATTCTGAAGGAGATCTTATGGGAGTCGGCAGTAGTTCTCGAGAAAATGCTCAGGAAATATTTCTATACAAGCCTAATCTCCCTGCCGGATCTCTAGATTCAAGAGAGTGTCCGTCAAAAGCAAACTGTTACATTCCTCCTGTAAGAGAAGATAATAAAACTCCTGGATGGGTTTTCTTTAAAGATTATGAATTTGGTACTGGAGGAATGTCGATAGAAGGATTTAGTTCAAATGGAAAAATGTTGGTCACGGAATATATGAGCTCAGATCGATCAGGTTTATATGAATACGACCTTAAGTCCAATTCTTATGAACTTCTCTTTAGAGATCCTAAAGTTGATATCACGGCTGTAAGATCTAGCACAGAGGGTCCTTATAAAATTAGGATAGATAACGGAAAGCCTGAATACTTATTTCTCTCGGACGCAAACAAACAAAAAGACTTATCAATTAAAGCTAATAATGCTTTCCCGAATAGCGCAGTCGCTCTCACTTCAGCTTCCACTGATAGGACTAGAGGCGTAGTTCGAGTATCGTCTGATATAAATCCCGGTATTTATTATTTAATTGATGAAGAAAAAAATCAGATCTCACCTTTAGGAAGATACTGGTCTAAAACAAGTTACAGTAATCTAGCCCCAATGCAGGTTATAGACTTTAAAAATAGACATGGTGATGATATTCAATCTTATTTTACAAAGGCAGTAGGGAAAAATAATGCACCTACTATTGTGATGCCTCACGGAGGTCCTTGGGCAAGAGACTATTGGGGATTTCATCCAGAAGTGCAATTTCTAGCAGCTGAAGGCTTCAATGTTATACAAAATAATATAAGAGGCTCCACAGGTTATGGCCTTAAACATACTGATCATGTGCGAGGTAACTTTGCTGAAGTTTTAACTGATATGTTTGATTCAATAGAATTCTTGGATTCCCAAGGTCTGGTAAACAAAGATCAGGTCTGTGTTTATGGGGGAAGCTATGGTGGTTATGCCGCCACTCAAGGACCAATGATGAGACCCGATCTATTTAAATGTGCTATTAGTGAAGCTGGTCTTTATGACATAAATGCTCAATATTCTAGTGGCGACATAAGACGAAATAGAGGTGGAAAAAAGTTTCTAGAAGATTCATTTGGTGATGGAAAGAAAGCCGATGATATGTCTCCTATCAATTATGTTAATAAGCTTAAAACTCCCTTTATGATTATTCATGGGAAAAAAGATATTAGAACCCCTTTTAAAGAAGCTGAAGCTTTTATGAAAGCTATGGATAAAAATGGTATTGAGTATGAAAAAATGATTATTGAGAAAGAAACCCATGGATTCTCAAAAGAAGAGAATAGAATTGAGAAAATGAAAAGAATCAGTTCATTTTTTAATAAATACTTAGATGCTTAATTAAAACTTAATCTATTATTCTTTAAAAAACTTTTTATCACAAAGAAGGCGCTGCAAAACAATACACAAGCTGTTGCGCTATTTGCGTAAAAGGGAATGGCGTTTACATAGCATTGGATGAAACCACTAAAGTCTTTCGTGTACATTGAAGAATTAATCCAAACTCCAAAATTACTCATAAGATAAAAGATCGCAGGCGAAGCGATGGCTAAAGATGCAATTCGACTAGCCTTATCATTAGAAAAATAATAGCTTAATAAGCTTAATACAATAATAGGACCATATGTCCACAGCATAAGAGAATGCATACCAATAATAAAATCTGAAATAAGCATAGCGCCCAGTGGAACAAATACTGAGAATTTAATATCTTTTTTAATGAAGGGAAGAAAAATTATCCCAGCAAGGATGGGTGTAAAGTTAGGTGGATGAGGAATTATTCTACTTAAAACCAACAATGTAGTTAGAAAAATAATACCTTTAAGATAGTTCATGATGCTATTCTAATTGAATTAAATAATTTTGAAAAATAACTAAATGGAAACAGCTCCTTTATTTGAACTCGATCAATTTTCTTGCCCTAATGGAGAGGCTTTTTATTTTCCATTAGATGCGACAAATCAACTTAGAATAGCCTTTTGGAATCTAGAAAGCACCAAAGGAACAATTGTACTTCAGTCAGGAAGAACAGAATTTATTGAAAAATATTACGAGGTCATTTCAGAGTTCGTTGAAAGAGGTTATGCAGTCGCCATGATGGACTGGAGAGGACAAGGGCTGTCTTCAAGAAAATCTAGAAATAAAAAAATTGGTCACATAGATAATTTTAAAACCTATGACAAAGATTTAGTTAAGGTAATAAACGAATGTTTTATTGAAAAATGTCCAAAACCTTTTATTGGCTTTGGACATTCCATGGGGGGCTGTCTACTTACTTCTTACTTCATATCAGATAACAATATTTTTGATAAATGCATTCTTTGTGCTCCCATGGTTTCAGTAAGAGCAAATTCTTTTTCCAGAAAATTAGTAGCCACTGTCGGTTTGTTGGAAATATTTGGACTCGGTGAATTCCCAATGCAGAAACCATCATGGGATGAGAATGAAGGTTGGATCAGAGAACCTTTTTTAGAGAATGCACTCACTTCTGATGAAATTCGGTTTAATAGAACTTATCAATTGCTGAAGAATAACCCTGAACTGGGTGTGAAAGGCATTACGGTAGGATGGTTGAAACATGCATTAAGAAGGACTAATGAGTTTAAAAATACTGACTGGTCTAAGGCAATCACCCGCCCCCTTCTTCATCTAAATGCTACTGAAGATAAATTAGTAAACAACTCTTTGAATAAGGAATTACTGAGCCAATCAGACCTTGTGACCATCAAAGATATTAAATCTCAGCATGAAATTATGATGGAAAGCAATGAAATTAGACAGGTTGCCTGGCAAGCTATAGATGACTTTCTTAATTCTTAATCCCAGTCAAAAAGGAATTCAATCTTCTAAGTGTTACCTCTTTACCCAAAATACTGCATACAACATCGATAGAGGGTGAGTTGACTGTTCCAGTTAAAGCCAACCTTAAAGGGAGTCCAATTTTACCAAAGCCCACTGAAAGACTTGCAACGGTCTCATCAATGAGTTCTTTTACAGAAACTTGATTCCAATCTTCTAAACTAGTCATAGAAGACTCAAGAAGAGTCATATGATCAGATGTGTTTTCATTGCAGTGTTTACTAATTAACTGATCATCATATTCAGTAGGATCATTAAAAAAATACAAAGAATTTAATGAGAAATCATTTAAAGATGAGCATCTTTCTCTGATTGTCTCAATCACTTCTATCGAATATTCACTTTTATCAAATTCAGGGAGTTCTATCTCATCAATGAGTTGCTCCGCTGACAGTTGGTCTAAGTAATGTTTATTAAACCAAAGTAGTTTATCCATTGAAAAAGTGGCCGGAGATTGATTAAAGTCACCCTCTTTGAAGACATCTTCCATTTCTTGATGATTGAATATTTCCATATCCCCTTTTGACCATCCCAATCTAAGAAGATAATTTTTCAATGCATCTGGAAGGATACCCATTGCAGAGTATTCCCCTACTCCCAAAGCACCATGCCTCTTAGATAATCTCTTACCATCTTCGCCTAAGATCATAGGAACATGACCATATACAGGCACTTCTTTATTCAAGGCACTAAAAACATTCACCTGTTTAAAAGTATTATTGACATGGTCATCTCCTCTGATGACATGTGATATGTTTGAATCTATATCGTCAACGACCACGCACAAATTATAAGTTGCTGCTCCATCAGTTCTTTCAATAATAAAGTCATCAAGCTCACTATTTTTAACTTCGATATCGCCTTTCACAATATCAGTAAACTTAGTGGTTCCTTCTTGAGGAAATTTGAATCTAATAACCGTTTCTTCTGATCTCTCTAAATTAAGCTCTCTACATTTCCCGTCATACTTTGGATTTTGTCCTGTACTCTCTTGTGTTTTACGCAGTTCAGACAATCTATCTTTTGAGCAATTACAGACATAAGCCGAACCATTTTTTATAAGAGTATTGATAACTTCGTTATATCTATCAAAGTTATTAGATTGATATATAACCTCATCATCAAAATTAATACCAAGCCATTGGAAGCTTTTGATAATTTCCTTTGTATATTCTTCTTTTGATCTTTCTTTATCTGTATCTTCAATTCTAAGAATACATGCGCCTTGATTGGATTTAGCATAGAGCCATGCGAACAGGGCCGTCCTGGCTCCGCCAATATGCAAATAACCTGTAGGGCTAGGTGCAAATCTTGTTTTTACAACATTCATCTTAGCTTAAGCCTATAGGGTCTATTCCAGTCTCATCCTTCATCCTTAAAAGATATTCTCTATGAGCACTCAACTCTTCTTCATTGAGCTCTACAACTTTCAAATTTAAACTTGATTGAACATTACTCTTCTCTTGTTTGTTTTCAGAGAGCTCTTGATTACTAGTTTGAGTAAAATCCAAAGCGCTTTGTCCTCCCGTCATTGAGAGATAGACGTCTCCTAATATCTGAGAATCAAGTAAGGCTCCATGCAGTTCTCTATCATAGCCTCCTATCTCGTACCTTTTGACTAGAGCATCAAGACTATTTCTTTGCCCGGGATGTTTTTCTCTTGCTATCTGAAGCGTATCAGTGACCTTAGAGACGCAAGATGAAATATTAGGTAAATCCTTGGAAAGAAGTTTAATCTCATGGTCTAAAAATTTTATATCGAATTCAGCGTTGTGAATCAGAAGTTCAGATTCTTTAATGAAGTGTATAAAATCTTCATAGACAGAACTAAAGCGAGGCTTGTCACTTAAAAATTCCGTAGTAAGTCCGTGTATTGCAAGCGCACCTTCATCACTTTCCCTGTCAGGGTTTAAATAGACATGAAATTCTTCACCCGTAAATTTTCTATTGATTATTTCAATACATCCAATTTCTATAACTCTGTGTCCAGATTTAGGATCTAATCCAGTTGTTTCAGTATCAAGTATTATTTGTTTTAACATTTAGAGTTCGTCAATTCCTTTATTTGCTAGCATATCTGCTATTTCATTTTCTCTGTGGCCTACGTGAGCCTTAACCCACTTCCAAGATACTTTATGCCTTGCATTAAGTTGATCTAACTTTATCCATAAATCTTTATTTTTAACTGGCTTTTTAGAAGCTGTTACCCAATTTTTAACCTTCCAGTTATCAAGCCACTTAGTAATTCCATCCTTTACATAAGTTGAGTCGGTGGTTAAAGAAAGTTTAGATTCTTGTTTGAACACCTCTAAGGCCTTTATGGCTGCAGTAAGCTCCATTCTATTGTTAGTTGTATCTTTTTCACCGCCAAACAACGAAGATTCTTTTCCATCAATTATTAATAGCACTCCCCAACCGCCCGGTCCGGGATTTCCCCTACAAGCGCCATCTGTAAATACTTCTATTGCCTTCATTGTTGTAAAATAGTTATTGTATTACAGTTAATAAAACTAATCTCAAACTAAGCTATAAACATAATGAAAATAAGTCATCTGAATGCCTTTAGTGATAACTATATGTGGATAATAGAGTCCGATGGAAAATTTGCAATTGTTGATCCTGGTGATGCCAAACCTGTGCATCAATATATTGAAGAGACTGGTTTTGAACTTGCCGAAATTCTAGTTACTCATCATCATTGGGATCATAGTGGAGGAATAGATGAGCTGGTAAAAGAATATGATTGTTTGGCTTACGGACCAACAGGCGGACACATCAAAGGAATAACAAATCCTCTAAAAGATAATGAGACTTTTATAATTCAAAATAATATTGAAGTTAAAGCCTTCTCAGCTCCCGGTCATACAGATGATCAACTCTCATATTTTATAGATGAGGCTATTGATCCTATTCTTTTTTCAGGAGATACACTATTCTCAGCTGGTTGCGGAAGGTTATTTGAAGGATCGCCTGAAGATATGTTGTTCTCAATGGATCGATATACAGACCTTCCACCTAACACTCTTGTCTACTGCGGCCATGAATATACAGAGTCAAATTTAAGATTTGCCTTAGCAGTAGAACCTGAAAATAAAGATATTGAATTAAGAATTAAAGAGGTGGTAGAGCTAAGAAACTCCAATCAACCCTCGTTGCCATCAAATATAGAAACCGAATTAAAAATTAATCCTTTTTTAAGATGTAGGGAAGCTAATGTCATCAATGCTGCTCAAAATTATTCGTCAAAACAATTGAATGAAGCATCTGAAGTACTTGGAGAAATTAGAAACTGGAAAGATAATTTTTAAAATGTATAAAGCATTAATCTTTTTGATTCTTGTCATCTGTAATGGATGCTCAACTGCCATTAGTAAAGAAGTAATCAGACTTGACTCACAAGTTGTCACAACTTCCAGTCCTGAAATAGTAGAAAATAAACTTAAAGAAACGCCATTTGATATATGGGAGAGAATACGTTCTGAGCTGACAATAAGGATTCCTGAAGATCAAATAGCTTCAACAAGTATTTATAGAGAAAGACTTTATAAGAATCAGTCTGCGGTTAATAGAATTAGCAAATCAGGTCAGCGTTATCTGCATCACACTCTATCCAGAGCACAAGAGCTTGGACTGCCAGTAGAGTTAGCCCTACTACCTTTTGTTGAAAGTGAATTTGATCCTTATGCTAAATCTGTAGATGGTGCGACTGGTATATGGCAATTTATGCCAGCTACAGGCAAAGAATGGGGTCTTAAGACTAACTGGTGGTATGACGGGAAGAAAGATGTATTAGCATCTACAGAAGCTGCTTTGCAATTTTTAAGTTACTTAAATAAGAGGTTTGATGGAGACTGGCTTTTAGCAATGGCCGCTTACAATACAGGTCCTACCCGAGTAAATAGAGCAATAAGAAAAAATAAGAAACAAGGCCTGCCCATTAGATTCTGGGATCTAAATCTCCCTAAGGAAACTACGGCTTATGTACCAAAATTATTAGTATTATGTGAGTTGATCAAAGACCCTAAGGCATTTGAAGTAAATCTGCCCAGTATTGCAAATAGACCATATTTTGAACGTGTAAAAATACCCGGACAGCTGGATCTCATGCAAGCAGCAGATTTAGCAGGCCTTAAGCCTGAAACAATTTATGAACTTAACCCAGGATTCAATCAGTGGGCTACAGACCCCAGCGGTCCTCATTATCTCCTCTTGCCTATAGGAGTATCAGATAGATTTATTACTCAATTAGAATCTCTAGATCAAAATGATCTTGTAAGGTGGGATAGATACAAAATAAGACGAGGTGATAATCTTTCTAAGATTGCTTCAAGATATAAAATTGAAGTAGCTGTTTTACAAGAAATTAATGGTATGAGCTCAGATTTAATAATTGCTGGAAGGGAAATTATGGTTCCTCGAGGTGCTGCTTGGGCAAATACTCAGAATCCTAGAGAGAGAGTATATAAAGTGATGCAAGGTGATACTTTGTGGAATATTGCAAAGAAATTTAAGGTTTCCATCGAAGATGTAGTGTTATGGAATGAAATAGATATTGAGAAACCTCTTCAGATCAAACAAGAAATTAAGATTTTTTCACGATATGAGCGCATACGTCAAGATGTTCCTTCAAGGCAATTAAGGACAATGCTTTATCCGGTAAAATCTGGAGATACTATAAGNAGAATAGCTTCAAAATTTGATATTAGTCCTCAAAAAATACAAGAATGGAATGAGATAAAAGATGTATCGAAAATCTTTCCAGGCCAAGTATTAAAACTTAACCTTTAGGAATCTGCTGTTCTTGGGTCTATAGCATCTCTTAGTCCATCTCCAATAAAATTAAGCGAGAAAAGAGTCAGTGAGAAGGCTAAAGAAGGAAATATAAGTAACCACCAATATTCTTCCATAGAAACTGCACCATCTCTTATTAGCAATCCCCATGAGCTTAAAGGAGGCTGCACTCCTAATCCTAGAAAGCTTAAAAAGGCCTCCAAGAGCATGATCTGGGGCACAGTTAAAGTAGCATAAACAATCACAGGACCCATTGCATTAGGGATTAGATGACGAAAGACTATACTTATTTTACTGACTCCCATAGCTTCTGCAGAAAGGATAAATTCTTGTTTTGATAAGTTAAGAACCTGACTTCTGACTATTCTGGCCATAGTCAGCCACTCAACTGCACCAATAGCTAAAAATAAGAGTATTAGATTTCTTCCAAAAATAACCATTAAAAGAATAATCAAAATAATAAAAGGTATACCGTAAAGTGTATCCACTATTCTCATCATAATTGCATCGGTCTTACCGCCCGAGAATCCAGCTACCGTTCCCCAGATTACACCAATAACAAGAGCAACAGATGTAGCCAAAAAACCAACCATAAGAGAAATTCTGCTACCGTACATCATCCTAGTCAGGAGATCTCTTCCAAGGGTATCTGTACCTAGTAGATGATCTGCTGAAGGAGCTGATGCACCTAATGATAAATCTTGATAGGCATAATCAAAGGGAGCAACAAATGGAGTGATTAATGCCATCACAACCAAAGAAACAATATAAATTAAGCTAAACAAAGATAGTTTGTTTGTTGTTAGCCTTATTAGAGCATCCTTAAATAAGCTACTTCCTTGATTTTCCATTATCGTAATTTAGGATTAATTGCAGCAGCCATAAGATCAGAAACAAGATTCAATCCAATGATCATAAAAGAAAAGAAGATTGAGGAGCCAAGAATCATTGTATAGTCCCTATTGAAAGCAGCTTCTACATAGAATCTTCCTAGTCCAGGAATACCAAAAATAGTCTCCACAACGAAAGAACCTGCCAATAAGCCCGCCATAGCCGGTCCTAAGAAAGCGATTACAGGAGTTAGTCCTCCTTTGAGGGCATGCACAAGTACGACTCGAGTTTCAGAAAGTCCTTTAGCACGAGCAGTTCTTATAAAGTCTTGGTTTAAGACCTCTAACATTCCTCCTCTGGTTAACCTTGCACAATAGGCAGCATATGCTGTTCCTAAGGTTATAGTAGGGAGTATTTTATCCCCCGCTAGGTCTCCCCATCCTGAAACCGGTAAGACTTCCAACCAAATTCCAAAAATTAATGTAAGGAGTGGTCCCAGTATTATGGAAGGTACACAAATGCCCATCATAGCCGTGGTCATGGGTATGTAATCAAGATAAGTATTCTTTTTTAATGCACTAATTATTCCTGTACCAATTCCAAGAAAGAGCGCAAATACAATTGCATAAAGAGCTAGTTCAAAAGTTATGGGTAATCCTGTAAAAATTAATTCACTAACTGTTCTACTGGGATACCTAAAAGAAGGGCCAAAATCTCCAACCAATACTCCGCCGAGATAATCCATATATTGCTCCATTAATGGAGCATTTAAGTTGTATCTTTCATTAAGCTTTTCCATAACCTCTGGAGAAACAGCTTTATCCTCATCAAATGGTCCACCAGGAGCAGAATGAACCATAACAAACGTCAAGGTTATAACGGCAAGCAAAACGGGAATTGCTGTAAAGAGTCTTTGAAGAATTAAGTTGAACAAAGTTAGGTTTAATTTTCTAAATAAACAAATTGATAAGGTCTTGAATCCAAGAGATTATCTCCCCAGCCTTGGACTTGTTCGTGAAGCATATAAATTCTTGTATAGGTATAAATAGGAATTACAGGCATTTCATCAATTAATATTTTTTCAGCTTCATAAAAATTTCTATAACGCTCTTCTTGTGAAGTGCTATTAGCTGCAGCGATCATGAGATTATCATATTCTTTATTCGACCAACCTGTTTGATTATTACCCCTTCCGGTAACCATCATGTCTAAAAAACTTTTAGGATCGATATAATCCCCAATCCAACCCGCTCTAGCAATTTGAAAATCTCCTATTGATTGTCTAGATAAATAGACCTTCCAGTCTGTATTAGTCAGTATTACGTCAATATCTAATTCTGTTTTCCACATCTGCTGGATAGCTTGGGCTAATTTTTGATGCCCTTCACTCGTATTGTATAAAAGATCTACTGAAAAAGGTTTATCGGATAAACCCGCTTGTTCTAATAAGCTCCTAGCTTTTTCAGGATTAAATTCTAGTGTTGTTGGAGGAAAATAAGTATCTGGATCAGGAGGAGTGAAAGAAAAGGCTTCATCCTGTCCACCCTTAGTTACTTTCTCAACTATTAAAGTTCGATTAAGAGCCAAAGATAATGCTTGTCTGACAAGCTTATTATCAAAAGGAGCTTTTTGAGTATTAAAACGATAATAATAAGTTCCATAAAAAGGATCAATTTGAATATTTTGTGGGTATTTAACTTGATAGGATTCAACCTTTTCAGGAGGAACTGTGCTGGTCACATGTAATTGCCCAGATCTAAACATCAAATCCTCTCTAGAAGCATTATCAACAGGAAAAAAATGTATAGCATTTAGCCTAACAACAGAATTATTCCAATAAGTAGGGTTTTTCTTAACTACAATAACTTTATTAAGCTCCCATCGATCTAATAGAAATGGTCCATTTCCTACAAAATTTCCAGGTCTAGTCCATTGGCTTCCAGCAGTATCCATGTTTCCAAAAGTTTCAATAGTTGCTTGGTGAACAGGACGCGTTGTGTAGTGACATAGAAGTTCCAAAAAGTATGGTGCTGGATTCTTTAGGATAACCTCGAGAGTGAAATCATCTAAGGCTTTGACGCCTACTTTTGAAAAATCAGTTATTAAACCTTTATTAAACTCTTCTGCATTAACAAGATCATATAGCATATCGGGATATTTTGATCCGAGACTCGGCATCAACATCCTATTCCATGCATAGACAAAATCATTTGCAGTCACAGAATCTCCATTAGACCAGGTGGCATCTTTTCGAAGGTTAAAGATATAGGTTTTACCGTCTCTTGAAATAGTCCAGTCTTCAGCAACACCAGGTAAAGGATTTGGACCATCAGGATTTCTTATTACCAGACCTTCCAATAAAGCCATCAGAACTTTGCTTTCTGGAACTCCTGTAACGATATGGGGGTCTAAATCTTGAGGTTCTGTGCTATTTCCAATATACAAGATTTGATCTTCAACTGCTGTATCTATTGGCTTGATTGATTCAGAGCACGCAGCAAGAAAGAATAATGTAAATATAATTAATTGTCTTTTCATGATCATATTATAAAAGAATAAAAAAAAGGCCGGTATAAACCGGCCCTTTTTTTTATCAACTTTACAGTTTGTATCTAAATCCAATGTATTGGAATTTGCTATCCCAAACTCTAGCATACGACTGAGCTGTATAATGTGAACCTGGGTTAGGCTCATTTTTACATGTAGGACAGAATGGTGGTTGTTTATCGGTTAGATTGTCTATACCCATATAAACTTGCACACTATCCGTTAGATCATATCTAACTTGCATATCTAGATAAGTGTAAGAATCAACTGCTTGCAAATGATAAGAACCTGCAGGTTGCGTAACATCATCTTGTGCAGCACTGTAATAGTTTGTTTGTAAAGAAACTAACCAATCATCAGTTGTCCAAGTAAAGTTTAGTCTTGCAATTTCATCATTCAATCCAACTTCACCAACAAAATCCGTAGGTGTAGATGTATCAGTTGTTTGATAAATGTGCTTATCTCTTTTTGTTGCGATACCTCTTATATCTAGTTCACCAGGAACCATTCCAAGATCTTCAAAAGTATATCCAACTGCTAAATCATATCCAGAAGTTTCATAGTTTGATTGATTGATTCCATAGGAATACCAATATCTTAAATGACCACTGTCAAAACGAGTATGTGCATCACATTGAGAAGCGTTAGGATAATCGGTTGATGCGTAGCACTCATTAATCAGCCTAGATGCAGAAACAGAAGAAATCACATCTTCTATTTCTATTTCATAGTAATCAAGAGTTACTGCCAGACCTTCAACATAAGAAGGAGTCCATACTAGACCCATTGTTGTAGTATCAGCCGATTCTTCACCTAGGTTTTCATTACCACCTGTGAAGCCTGAAATTGTTTGAATTTGCGGTTGAGAATAAGAGAAACCTGCAATGGTTTCGTTCGTATCAACATCAAATCGACCAGCTGCAGCAGTAGCAGCAATTCTTGGATCTGATAAACAATTAGCAACTACTGTAGCATCCATATTTGCTTCAGCGGCACCACCTACTCCAGCACAAGGATCGCCTATAGAAGTATAGGATTGTGCTTGGCCTGAATAAAGGTCTGAAATACTTGGAGCTCTTACAGATTCAGAAACAACGCTTCTAAATCTTATATCATCATTGATAACCCAACTGATACCAAATTTCGTAGCGTCTACCGTTCCAGCAGTTGAATAATGATCAACCCTGTAAGCTGTTTCAAATGTAACCTCTTGCATAAAAGGAAGTCCTTGAACTAAAGGAACTAAAAGCTCACCATAATATCCATTTACTGAGTACTCACCAAGAGTTAGAGGTACTTTATTACCACCATGAAGCCCAGCTAGTTGGAGAGGATCAGGTACATCCATACTTCTTTCCTCTCTCCTTTCAACACCTGCAGCAAATGAAGCATCAAAACCGATTAGGTTGAAATCTCCAGTTATATTAAATGCAGCTGTTCTTTGTTTATTTTTAGACTGACGTGAAGTTGTTGCTTTCACATAATCTACGGCTTCTGGAGAAGCAGCGTCAATTCCAAATAAATTTATTGGTACACAATTTCTTGCCTGTGCAATAGGGTCAGAACAAACAGGTTGTCCAGTTGGTCCTGCTATAGCATTTACAGCATAAGCCATATTCGCGGCATTGTACGCACCACTATATTGCATTCTGTCAGAGAAACCATATGAATAGTAAGCATCCCAATCCATACCATTTGAAAGTGTTCCGTCGAAGCCAATAGCTGCTCTAAAAGTCTGTCTAGTATTCTCAGATCCTCTGCTACCAAATTCAGCTAGTCTTCTGATAAAAGGAACTTCTATCTCATTTCCTGCTGAGTTTAGGTACATGCCAGCAACTGAAGCTCCAGCAGAATCTAAACCAATTGTGTAGTCAGCAAGATTTATATTTCCTGCAGCATCTAATCCAGTTGTACCCGTTTTGAGCACACCCTGGGCTGCTATTGCAGCATCACGAATAGCAGAAGGCATGTAAGGATTTCTTATATTAAAACCTTTAGTACCAATTCCACCAAACGCATCTTCTGAACTAAAAGGCACCGGTTCAAAAGAAGAAGTAGAATCTACACTTGTAAATGAAAGCTCAGTGAAAAAAGTATTTCCATTGTCGAATTCATATTTATTAGAGTTGAAAACACTGTATCTATCTAGAGGTATTTCCAATTGTCTGTAGTGCGTCCTGTTAAATCCACAAGCAGCAGAACCGCCCCAATCAACAACCGTACTTGATTTAGTTACTGAATCAATATCTCTTTCAGAACAATCAAAAGTTTTCATGTCTGTTGACTCCATTACTTCCACTGACAAAAAATCTTCCTTGTGGAGGATAAGAAGAGTAACCAGGGTCAAGTATAAATGAATCATAAGGAGCACCGTAATCGGCACCATAATACCAACCGTAGTAGAACAGGTCCGTACCTGTGTTAGGCGCTCTGTCTCTTGCAAAAACTGATCCTTGTTCATCTGTTCTGATGTTAAAGATTGAAGAACCTCTTCCATCTGCAAATGAAGCACCAAAAGTTAATGATGCAAGTTTAGTATCACCGTCACCAGCGTCATAACCGCCTTCCATAACTTCAAGTGACATTCCTTCAAAGTCATCTTTAAGAATGATGTTCACAACACCCGCAATAGCATCTGAGCCATATACTGACGAAGCACCACCCGTTATCACTTCAAGCTTTTGAATTAAATCTGTAGGGATAGAGTTAAGGTCAACATATCCTTCACCAGGCTGTCCACCGACCCATCTTCTGCCATTAACAAGTGTTAAAGTTCTTCCAGAACCTAAACCTCTAAGGTTTACGGTTTGAACTCCTGAACTACCAACTGTAAAGTTTGTATTACCTCTTGATAAGGCATCACCAGCTTGTGGTAACTCGTTCAGAATGTCATAAACGTTAACAGAACCAGTATTTTCAATCTGATCTTCTCCTAATGTCACCATAGGTGTCGGAGAGCTAATATTATTAGCACGTTTAATTCTGGAACCTGTAACAACAATTTCTTCAGCAACTTCAGCAGAATCTTCTTCGTCCTCTGCAGAAATTGAGAAAACTGAACCAAAACTTAGTAATGCAACAAGTGCAAATCCTAGTCCTGATTTGGAATGAAATAATATTGAATTATTCATAAATATCCCCAAATAAATTATAAAATTGGAGGCACTAATAGTCCCTCACCCCCAACAATAAAGCAATTTTCACGTTTTGGCAACATTTTAACCCCCTTAAAATTTCATCGAAATAATCATTTTATTTATAGAATTCACAACAAAAGTAATAGAATAGATGCATGAATTTACTTAAAGGGAAAAATGTACTTATTGTCGGAGTAGCCAACAAGCATTCTATTGCCGCTGGCATAGCACAATCTATGACTGAAAATGGTGCGAATGTGGCTTTGACCTATCAAAATGAGCGCCTTAAAGATAATGTCAAAAAATTAGGTGTGGATTGGGGTGTTGAAACATATTTACCTTGTGACGTTTCTTCAGATGAAGAAATTAAGAAAACTTTTTCTGATTTAGGATCAGAATGGTCGCATCTTGATTCAGTGATACATGCTGTAGGATTTGCACCCAGGGAAGAATTAGATGGAGAATTTGTAGATGTGACTACCAGAGAAGGCTTTCAAATTGCTCATGATGTTAGCAGTTATAGCTTTATCGCCTTAGCAAAAGAGGCAAAACCACTCATGCGTGAAAGAAATGGGTCTTTACTTACCCTGTCTTATTTAGGATCTCAAATGACACTTCCGAATTACAATGTAATGGGTCTTGCAAAAGCAAGCCTGGAAGCAAGCGTAAGATACTTGGCAGTTTCTATGGGCAAGGAAGGCCACAGAGTGAATGCAATTTCAGCCGGCCCTATCAAAACTTTAGCCGCTTCTGGGGTGAAGAACTTTCGTAAAATGCTCTCATATAATGCCGCAAGGTCACCAATAGGTAGAAATATCACCACTAAAGAGGTTGGCGATACCGCCACCTTTTTAACTTCTGATATGGCTAGTGGGATTAGCGGTGAAGTTCTTTACGTAGACGGAGGATTCAATATTACTGCGATGGGATCTATTGAAGAGGCAGAAAGTTAATTGTATTGCTCTACAGTTAATCCTC
>JGI20155J14468_10001268_pt1 | contig 19951 bp, 18 predicted proteins | sample COG_05_FD_14468 | JGI IMG/M metagenome (IMG submission 14468) | reverse complement strand
CGATCCCATAAGGCAAAGGCAAACATACCCGTAAATTGCTTAACTGCTTCAATCACGCCCCATTGCATAATTGCAGCTAGCATTACTTCCGTATCAGAATGTCCTCTCCACTTAATATCAGAACTACTATTATTTACTAAATCAGCATTTTCTAACTCTTTACGCAGTTGCCTGTGATTATAGATCTCTCCATTAAATACAATAATGTATCGCCCATCAGCTGAATGCATTGGTTGGTGTCCTTCTGGCGAAAGATCCAATATCGATAGTCGCCGATGTGCAAGAGAAATACCGACCGTAGTATCTTTCCAAATACCTGTATCATCAGGACCTCTATGTGCAAGTGTTGCGATCATACCTTCAGTACTTTTGACAATATCTGTAACTTGTTGTGTTCCTGTTAGTAATCCAGCTATCCCGCACATAAATCGTGAATTTCCATGATTAATTCCAAGTTAAAGAATATAAAAAGTGCAGGAACTGATAACTAGCATATGTCTGAATAGAACCCATTCAAAATATCAATTCAATATACAAGTCATGTGTCTTGTTCATTGACTTTTCCAGAGAGAATTCGTTGATTAGTCGTTTATACCCTTCCGCTCCCATACATTGACATTTCTCAGGATCACCAAGGAGTTCGATTAAAGCATCAGCAAACAATTCATCATTATCAGGTTCAACTAATATTCCTGAAACACCTTGTTGAACAATATGATTTATCGGATAAATATCACTAGCTACAATAGATTTTCTAACAGACATTGCCTCAATCAATACAATACCAAATCCTTCTGAAGATGATGCAAATGCAAAAACATCAAGGTCTTGTAAAAAATCTAAAGGCTTATTACAGAACCCAAGAATTTCAATATTACTTTCCACATTAAGTGATTCAGCAAGCTCTTTCAGAGTATTTGAGTAACCCGTTGGATCGCTTCCAGCTAACAATAACTTCGCGCCGGGATAAATTTTTATTACCTTTGTCATTGCCCTTACTAAAGTTTCTAATCCTTTACGCTTCTCAAAACGTGCCAAGCAACCGATCTTAAATGACTCTCCAGGTGAGTTCTTTTGAAATTCAGGAACCTCTTTAAATTGCACACCATGGTATATCACCCTCGTCTTGACACGAGGAAGAAAAAAATATTTCATACCCCATTCCTGAACATGCGTTGATACTGCAATAGCATGGTCAACCCGTTCCCAGTTCCAACGTATTAGCGGGAGTATCCAGTACGCCGCAAACTTATCCTTAGTATAAGTATCATGAAGGGTAATAATCCATTTCATTTTGGGGAATATTATTTTTGCAATTGAAGCAGCAAGATCAGACCGTGGGAGATGAGAATGAATTATGTCCGGACGTACTTTATATAATAATTTAATTAGTGAAAACCAACGTCCAATATCCTGTAAGCAGTTTGATTCCAGATAGACTATATCAGCCCCTGTTTCATATAGTTTGGACTCTAATGAATCTGCACCACCTCGTATTTCCTGCAAAAGAAAGACAACTGTAACTTGATGGCCTCGTTGCAGCATATCACGAGTAAGATTTAACACATAAATCTCAGCGCCGCCAAATCCAGCAGTATTAATTAAATATACAAGTTTCATTCAGGAATTACAGGTGCAATAGAGACGTGAAGTCATGCTGAGGAAAAATAATTAATCTTGTTCTTTATCAAACATAAAAACATAAATTATTATAATTTTTATTCAACTAATCTTTTTCAAATATCCATCTGAGGCAACACTAACAAGCAATTGATTATCAATGCTTTTATCAATCTTAAATTCGGGATGGTCTTTGAGATACTCCTTCACAGCTGTCTTTGGATTATCACCATTACCCCATGATCGATCAGGGTATGCATCATCAGGCATCTCCTCAATGAGCGTATCGAAAACGACACAATAACTTCCAGTAGTGGTTAATGAGGCATATCCTTCAAGTTCGGCTAATACATGTTCATGGGTATGATTTGAATCTAAACAAACTAGAATATTATTAAAGTTCGATGACAGTTCTTTAACTTTTTCGATAATATCAGAATCAACAGAAGACCCTTCAATCATATCAATCCTGTTAGACATAGGGTGTTCATTAATAGCATTACGATTATGTTCACGAATTTCGATATCAATACCCAATACGCGTCGCCGAGGCTTATTTGGATCAAGCATCTCGCCCAATTTGATAGCATCACAATAATCTATTAAAGCTAACATTGAAGCATTCATGATTAAAGAACCACCGTGGGCGATTCCTGTTTCAATGATCAGATCGGGCTTAACATCCCAAATCAATTCTTGCATTGCTACCATATCCTGTGGATATTGAATTATAGGACGTCCTAATGATGAAAAGTTATACGAATATTTGTTAATAACACTTTTATATAAGAATGATGCTGCTGAGTCTTGAAGTTCAGTATTATCCTCATATGATTGAACTCGTTCGTTTACCTCATCTTGAAAATTCATAATTCATCTACCAATATATAATTGTATTTGTTATTTGTCGCGGACCTTATTTCTTCATAATAATTTGAGTTCATAACAAATATATTATCTCCTTCTTTTATTTCTTTGTATGCTATTTCTGGTGAATTAATTTTGATACCAGTGGCAGGAATATATTTACTCTGTTTTTCAGGGTTTAAATCAATAATCATATCTGGTTTGAACCCTCTCTGAAAAAGATAATGAGAAAAAATAACTCCTTTTGACGCTCCACCCCAGACTATATTTTTTTTATTTTTATTATCACTAAATATCTTTTCAGCTTTTATGATGCCACTCATAAAACCTTTAGGAATTTTAAGTATATCAAAACTATTTTCCTTCGATTTTTTCAATGATGCCAAATCTCCGATAATATAAATATATTGACCTCCAAAAACATGGCCCATTTCAACAATTTTTCCAAATACTTTTTCAAAATCAGTAAGTCTAAAATAATTAACATGCTCATAATAAATATCAAACCAAGCATTATGTTCGAGTATCCAATTAAAACATGGTACTTCAATATATATTAAACCAGAATGATTATTTGCTTCAGCTATATCCGCTAAAAACTCATATGGTTTTTGGACATGTTCAAGTGTATGACGGAGAATTAAGGCATCAGCATCAAGATCTAAAGCAGAGGAGAAATAATTTTTTACAACATAATCATTATCACCTTCGTATGCAGGATCTACTCCTTTAGCATTAAAACCATGTGATCTTAATAGTTCAAGGAACCATCCTTTACCACAACCAATTTCAATAATATTTTTTTTATCAAATATTCTAGTGAGTATTGAAACTACTTGATGTAAATGTTGTTGAAAAACTAAAGAAAGTGCTTGTTCATTCTGATAGTGCTCATTATATTCCATTGTGGCATGATCAAAGTCTATGTTATGAATTAAACCAGTATTGTCGTCTTGAGTTAATGATAAATTCCCTCTTGGACATGCTATTGCTTCTTCTACAGACGGGTAAACAACGTTCTGATGAATAGGTAAATTCTGAGTTTTAAATATTATGCTTTTACTCATGATTCGATAATCTTTTTTAAGTTTTTTGTATCGCCCCAAAATTCCATAGGCTCGAACGGGGAATAAGGGTAATGCCCAAGATTTTGTTTTATTGTCCAATTATTCGAACCAATCCATTCTCCTACAATATCCTTAACAGAAATTGGCTTACCTGAAGCAATGTTTATTGTAGATACTGACATATTTTTCATTGCAATATTCACTAAAATATCAGCCACTTCCTCAACAGGCAAAAAATCTCGTAACTGCTCACCCAAAGACATATTGAACTCAACATCACCCCTTTCAGCCGCAGCTCTTAATTGCATATAGAGTGATTGTTCTGACTGACCTTCTCCCCATATATAAAATAATCGACACCATGCAAGATTAAATTGTATTTCTTTATTCAAAAAAATAAGTTGCCGATGAAGGGTGTCTTTAGCAAACCCATAAGGATTTTGAGGATTAGTAATATTATCTTCAGATAAGCATCCATCTTGCATACCATATTCAAAGCAGGTCCCACTAATCACCATTGATTTTAATCCGCCTAGCACCATTGCTTTTAAGAATGAATATTGTTGCGGCAATTCTTCTTCATAATGATGCAAAGACTGATAGTTGGGCAACCCACCCCAGGCGAGATGAATCATTACATCTGGTTTACCTAATTCATCAAATATATTATCTGAAATATTATCAATATCGATTTCAAAGAACTTATCAACATAACTATTTAGATCGTGTAGTTTATTTTTGTTACGAACTAACGCAAATACTTCAATACCTTCTTTTTTTAATCGTTTTGTTACATATCGGCCGACAAATCCATTTGCCCCAGTCAAAAGAATACGCTTTCTCATATTGTTTAAATAACTCTAATGCCAGGTATTGCTACAACAAATTTACAACCCCAGTCATTAACGCTCTGAAGTTGCTGAATGATTTCACTTGATATATTCCATGGCAATATAATCAAAAAGTCGGGCTGGTCAATATTAATTTCATCCGGATGTAATATAGGAATATGACTGCCAGGCAGATAATTTCCTTGTTTAGCAGATGCTGCATCATAAACACAAGTAATTAGATCGGATTTTACACCCGCATAATTAAGAAGAGTATTCCCTTTAGCAGCTGCTCCATATGCAGCAATTCTTTTTCCGTTCTTTCTTTGCTTAATCAGAAAATCTAAAAAGTCATTTTTAATATTATTCACATGCTTTTGAAAAGAGTTATATATCTCTAAATCATGCAAACCAAACTGTTCTTCTTCTAATATAATTTTATTCACAACCGGCGAAACTTCCCTCTGGTGATCTAAATGGCAACCATACACTCTCAAACTGCCACCATGTGTCTCCAGTATATCAACATTCCATATTTTCAATCCTACATTTTTAAAAATCTTGTTCACTGTGAACAAGGATAGATATGAAAAATGTTCGTGATATACAGTATCAAACTGTTTATGCTTGAGTAATTCCATTAGATGTGGGAACTCAAGAGTGATAGTGCCCGATTCTTTTAGTAAAATTTTCATACCCTCACTAAAATCATTTATATCTGGAACATGAGCAAGAATATTATTTCCGATAATTAAATCAGCATGCTTACCTTCTTTTTCTAATTTGAAAGCTAATTCTTTACCAAAAAATTCTCGGCGAACCGGGATTCCCTGTTCTTCAGCTTTATCAGCAGTACTCGCAGTTGGCTCAATACCTAAACAAGGAATTTTTTTTGCAAGAAAGTTTTTTAATAAATAACCATCATTTGAAGCGACTTCCACGACAAAACTATTTTTAGTTAATCCAATTTCTCGTGTTATAGATTCAGCATATTTCTTAGCATGAATGAGCCAGTTTTTGGAAACTGAAGAAAAATAAGCATACTTGTCAGTAAAAAGATCTTCTGCACAAGTGTAGTCATCTGTCTGAACTAACCAACAGTTATAACAAACAAATAATCTTAAAGGGAATGTTAATTCAGGCTTATTTAATTCTTCTTTTGATAAATACGCATTCGATGGAGGCATAAAGTCCAAGTCTAGAAACTTATACTCAAGGCCTTGATTACAATGTCGACAATTCATATTTTAATACCAAAAAATTCAGGTACGATTAGTGTATGGTTTGAATCACGCTCGGATATATCAATCGGAGGTAAAGGCCATAATATATGTAACAGCGGATCATTATAACGGACACCTCTTTCATATTCTAAGCTATAATATTCAGTATGCAGATAGAGCAACTCGGAATCACCTTGTAAAACTTGATACCCATGCGCACACCCTTCAGGAATAACAAGCATTTTATCTTCTGAAGCATTAAGTTCTTCAAAATGATATTTGAGAAATGTCGGGGATTCAGCGCGTAAATCTACCACTACATCCCACACCTTTCCTTTTAAACAGCGGACTATTTTCGTTTCAGCGTAAGGAGGTAACTGATAATGAAGCCCTCTAATTGCACCTACTCTTTTTGTATAAGAATGATTGATTTGTACGATGTCTCTACCTTCTAAAACTTCAAATAGTTCTTGCTTACAAAAAAAACGAGAAAAACTTCCCCGGTGGTCTTCTAGCTTATCGTTATCAACTAGAAATAATCCCGAAATCGATGTTTGATTAATTATTAAAGACATGAGCTTATCTTTATAAGATTCTTATTTATTTAGAAGACTATCGTATGATGATATTTCAAAAGATTTGAGTTTCTCTGGTGACATCATTTCCAAAGCTAAAGATCGGGCATTATTCCCCAACTGACGAGCTTTCTCTGGGTTATCAAGTAGAACTGCTGCTCTCAAAGCCATCTCTGTCCAGTCACCATCAGTAACCAATTCACCTGTCTTCCCACTAAGAATAATCTCTCCTTGCCAATCATAGTCGTATGCGACAATTGGAGCTCCAGCGAGACAAGCTTCCGTTAAGCCTCTGCCCATATGAGGCGATAGGACCAAACGCATACCGGGAAGTATCTGCGCAATCCATTCTTGAGTTCGATTTCCAGCAAAATATATTCTATCTTTTATGCCCAATTCTTCAGCCATATTCTGAAGCTCACTTTTCATACTACCATCGCCAATAAAAACAAAATTGATATCATATCCCTCATCAATAAGTTTTTTCACAACTAAAATATTTTGTTTCGGTTGTTTCACTTCCTCTAGTCGACTGACCGTAGCTAGGCAATTACCGTTTATACCTAATTCAGAGAATAAATGTTGATAGCCTCCTCTGGTATCTGGTTCAGAGAAATGAAGTGGATAAATCAAGTTGCCATATCGAAAAATAACACCCTTACTTGGATCTGCACCATTACTAATCGCATAATCTAGATTATTCTTATTTGCTCCTGCTACTAAGTCACAACGAGGAAAAACAAACTTCTCAATTAGTTTTTCTATGAATCTAAACCCAATTAATCTTGGAAAAACGGCTTTTCCTGTAGTTCTATATACTTCATCATAATTAAAGCAGACACGTATCACCAAAGGTACATTTAATACATACGAAAGAAACCACCCCATTAGTCCAAGATAATAAGGATCTCCTATTCGAATCACCTCCACATTCACATCTTTACACATTTTTATTAACAATTTCATCAAGCTAACCTGTGCAAAAATGAAATTAATTGGAGGTAACAAACATAGAAAACGATTTTCTTTAATCTTACCTTCAACAAAAACATGTGAATCATCAAGTTTTATAACCTTTGGCATACCACAAGAATCATCGTCCACCTCGAAGAGACCTGCCAAGGGATGTACAGAGATAACATGATTGAAATAACCAGCTAATTTTCTGCTTTCAAGTGCTTGTTCAAGCTGTCTTTCCTTAAACATATTCAAAGTGAAAGACATATCTAGAATTAATAAGGATCTCATGATTTATCTAATGCTTGATTTAACAACAAAACCTTGCCTTGCACACCCAATTCATATCACCAGCATCATATCTTATTTTGCAAATCATACTGAACCATATATGAGTCGAAGTTTTCATTCACATCATCAAAACTAAGAGAACGGTAGGCTTTATAAAACCACAACATTTGCTTTATTTTTTCAGGAATATATTTTTTTAATAACGAATTAATATTTCCTGTATCTATACTACTCAAAGCTCCGTGAGCAGAGTCAGTATAAGTCTTGAGATTAGTATTATTGCCTCGTGCTTGTTCCCAGCTTTTCAAGTAATATATTTGAAAAATATTAATTAATTCTTTTTCTAATGTTGCTTTTTTATTTTTAGTTAAAATACCCCACGCTGATATTTTTTTATGACTTAGTAACTCAATGCTTCTTAATCCTACAAATCCTTTCGCTGCATAAACTCTACTTTGAACATTACCTCCTTGCATGAATAAATATTTCAAATCAAAATATCCCGAAGCGGCTATAGAAGTAAACATATTTGGCGAAAATTGATATAAACCATGATCGCACCATCCAGTTACGGGCAAACAAAAGTTATAGGCACCGCCATTTTTTAACATCATGAATATATTTGAAAGGACCTGAGGAAAGTTAAATATATGCTCAGATGTTCCATAATCAAGAACCGTATCAAAACGATTCCAATATTCCTTTGGCACAGGTTGAGACAAGTCCAAAGTTAAATCACAGCTTTCATAGTCTGAGACGTCTAAAGAATTAACACTAGTTGCGCCGAGTTTGACAAGTAATGGTTCACAAAATCCTGATAGCATAGCGCTCTGTAGCTCATGATTTGATGACAACTTTTCACGAAATCTTTTAGGTATTGTAATATTTTGGCGACCAAGTGTTAACGTCTCACCCAAAGAATTATTTTTGGCGTAGCAAGCAATAAGATGAGTACTCCAGTAACTAAGTCCCATAATTTAATATTATATTTATTTTAAAGACGCCTTAGGATGATAAAACTTAAGACACACATCACTATTCATGACTAAGAGGTTTTAATTTCATGCATAGAATAGAAAGCAGGTTAATAGACCTTAATAGTCATCTAATTAACAATCACAACTCTTCCATTATTATGCACATATATGCATGGTTTGTTAATAAATATTTAGTAATGAATTTTTCAATCTGTTCACATTGCAACCAGCTAAATAACTCTCTCCACACATTCACATTTTTATATTCCTATATACTGTCTACGTTGACGACTATGTCAACGAGCTCTTTTATCTTCGGATGCTCAAAACTGATATTAGGTGTAGCTGGAAATCGCGCGTCTGGCAAAAGTGGATCAAATTTGAAACCTTTTCTCATCATGAAGGAATTAACATAAGACTTAAGCTCACGTAAGATAGGAAAATAGTCAGCAATAATTCTAAAATATTTCCTTGAATCATTTTGTTTTAGTTGATCAAACTCTGCCCTGAAAGCATTTTCAACCATACTAATTGCCGATTCCATTTCGATATTTTTGTACTGGGATAGAATTAATGCAGAAACATTCATAATCTTTTTAAATGCCTCTTCGTCTTCTTCAAACGACAAGGTTCTATATTTTGCATCAACACATTTTTGCCTTGCCAGATATATTTCATCGAGCATTTTTGTTTTTGATAAAGCTGTTTGGCAAAAAACAAAAAATAATTCAAAGTGACGAACATTGAATTCATAATCTTCTGCATTTCTTACTATGACTGATAATAGTTCAGTTCTCTGAAGAGCATACCATCCTATTGTTGTCCAATTAGATTTCCCAAGCTCAGTTAGCCTCTCTAAAGATGTATCTCCTTCCAGCCACCTAGCGGGGGGATTTGGTTTAATGATATCAGCTTTAAGAAGATTCCCGTAAGGTGTGAATTGTTCAAGTTCAAAACTAATGGCATGACCATAAACGACTCCATACGTATCATCATAATCCAGAAGTTCAACGGCACTTTTAAGCCAATCAAAGAAATAAATATCATCATTCGCAGCAAGAAGAACATAAGGGGTTGATATTAATTCTAAAGCTTCTACAACTCTATGCGCAAGTGAAGCGAACGGCGAATGATGTAATACGCGAGGACTCAATTTATACTTCCTTCTGCTAAGTTCCTCCGTTATTATTGCGAAATTTTCATCGCTACTGCTGTCAAGGATAATCACATTAATTCCAACGGAACTAAGCTTCTCATTGTAATATTTAATCAGTCGCAAAAGAAACCATGGTCGATCCTTAGTATGTATTAATATTGTAATTTTTTCCCAATGTGACATCTGCTTATTTCTTATTATTTAATAATGTAATAATTCACCCGAGGTTTTCTGTCATAGATGTAAAGGAATGATTTAAGTTATCAGTCATGGTAAAAATAGCATGACAAAAAAGAAATTAACTGTTTCCTTATCAAGGGCGCGGACAGGCATGTAACTACCACTACCGCAAGAGAACTCATTAACACCATAAATATTCCACTAATAAGTCCTGGTTGATCAGGCATTATAAACTGGCATGCCATTGCAGTAATGCTTGCTGAAATCAAAGGAAATAAGATATCAACGAAGTACCAAACCCATTTCTCATTACATAAGATACGGTGATACATGAAATGTATACCGATAAACACATAGCCCGCATTGAGTGCTACCCAGATCCAAGCAGCCCCAATAGCCCCATATTGCGGTACAATCCACAAGATCGCAGGAATAAACACCAGGACAGTAACACTGTTAATTATTACTCCCAATGATGTCCAGCCATGTGCAAGCTGCATTTGAGAGGGAATCCACATCAAGCCATTTAATAGTGTACCCAATGCCAACACACTCACGAGCGGAGCCACTTGTTCAGTCAAGTAGAGATCGCCTGTCCAGAGCTGTATGAGTTTATCTGCGTAAACTATGAGTATGACTGCTGCCGAACCCATCAATACTGTTACAAGTTGCGCTCCTTGGTGATACGATCTCCGTAAACCAATATCATCACCTTTAGTCAGAAGTTCGGTAAAGCGCGGAAAAAATGCTGCCGTTACTGGACCTGTTAGCATGTATAAAGAACCTGCAACTACGCTAGCCAATGCATAATATCCAAAGGTTTCCAATGATAATANCCGTGAAAGTAAAAGCTTATCGGTTTGAGTAAGCAAAACTCCCAGAGAGGTGATTCCAATCATTCCTGCGGCATAGCGCCATATACTTTTCAAAGCATCCATTGAGAAATGAGCTGGGTGAGGTGGCAATGGCAACACTCGATAAACAACTACCGCGAAGAATGCAACCGTAACAAGTGAGATCAACCCTTGCCAGAGAAAGAATGCGCTAATGGTAGGAGAGAACCAAACTAAGACGCCTAAAGCACCCAAGCAACGGACTGTCACCATCAAACTGGCAACAACATTGTATGTAACTTGTTTCTGTAATCCAACGATAGTACTGGAGTAAATGCTTTCCAAAAATTGTAGGGCAGCTACTACGCCCATGATAGCAAAAGTATGTGCTACCAACTCGACTGATAGTTTTTCTACCTGTATCCAGTCAGTGGCCAGCCAATCTGAAATTACCCATATACCAATCGCCAACAAGAGGGCAACGCAGATAGATATAATCTCAATGCTACGCAGTAAATTCCAAATCGATTGTTTGTGATGAGCACCTCCTGTGAACCGGGCCATTTCTCGTCCTAAGGTAGGCTTCATACCCATATCAAGTATATTTAAGGAAACTTGCAACATGGCAAAGAGACCAATCAAGCCATAAGCTTCAATTCCGAGATACTTAATATACATAGGAACGAAGGCCAACGACATAAGAACGCGCCAGCCCTGACCTAAATAGTTTGCAAGAACATTTTTTTTTAACGTTATTGACAAATCTAATGTTGCGCCATTTGAATCATGTAGCGACTTAATACTCATTCATTTAAATTTTGATTGCTCTAATAATCATCTATCAAATATTAAGCGCAGACTACCTTTCTAATTTAAGCCCACCATCTCAACACTGGTTTAATTACTCTTTCCATATATAAACTGGTATTAACAATATTAATATTCGGGTTATGCATCCATCGCATATAAATTGCACGCCCCAGATTTTCCTTCATATCATCAGGACAAATTTTTCCAGTGATTTTTATCATTGTTCTAAAAATAATTCGAGAAGCTTCATGATTAATCAACACTAACCATAAAAGGATTTTAGTTCTCACCAGGTTTTGCGAGGATGCTATACGATTCCAATGATTGAAGAATAAAACAACAAAAGGTAAATACCACCATGGTTTATTCTTTTTTCCAATAAAACAATAAAAGTCCTGTTCAACTGTATTCCATTCTTTTCTAGCATAGTATTTAAATAAAACTCTCGGGACCTGAATAAACCGTCCATACATTGATAATTCCTGAATAAACGCCAAGTCTGTTGCAATGCAATTTTGATATAAGTGTGTCTTGCGCACCGCCGATGAACGATACACCCCATAAATCGCAGTAGCGGGAAAGTACTTTAGTGTTTCTCGGTATCTCCCAGATAAACCAATTTCATTATCAAAGCTATCCAAGTTTGCTATATATAGCACTTCATCGTTACCTTCAATATGATTTGTTGTGTGTGCCTGACAGAGCACAGCATCTGAATGTTGCTCTAATTTGTCTACACACGAACTTACAAATGACGACTCTCTCAGATCATCATGAGCTGCCCACATGAAATATATTCCAGAAGAAAGTTCAAACACATGGTTAAAATTCCAGATGGCACCAAGATTTTTCTCAATTCGAAAATATTTGATTCGCGATTCATTCTTGGAATATCGTTCGCAAATCATTTGTGTAGAATCTGTTGATGCGTTGTCTGAAATAATTATTTCGAAGTTCGGGTAGTCCTGTTCAAGCAAACACTCAATAGCATTTTCGAGACTCTTGTCTCCGTTAAAAACAGGCAGTCCAATACTAACAAGAGGACAGGATGTATTACTCATGATGAGCTTTCCATAATGTAGACGAGACATTCGATAAGATTTTTACCGGAATATTTTTACTTAAAAGAATCAACTGTATTTAGATTATTCATTGGTGAGAACAATTATCATACTTGCTTCATTTTAGCTCGATTCTTGAAATAAGATTGAAGCAGTTGTACAAGATGAGCACATCCAAAAGAAACAAACAGCATGTAGAATCCATATCTAGTTCGCACAATTGTCCCCGTATTAGCAGAGGTGTAACTATACAGCAAAATTCCTACCAGACAGAACAGCAACATTGTCCAGAAAAGTGCACTTTTTCTATAAACAAATAATGCGTATAAAAAACCAATAAGGATAAAATAGAAAGCAAAGGTTACTACTCCCACAATCTTTCTGCCCATTGTATTTGCAGAAGTACTGCCTTCTCCACTCCAAAACTCAGGAAATGGACTCAACAATCCTACTTGAAGTGCGCGCGGCAGATACATGATGAATTCGGTAATGGATTTCAACTCAACATGTTCATCTATGAGTGTCTTACCACCAGTGTGTATTGAACTGCGTCTTATTTGAGAAATCTGGAAAAATTTTCTTTCAAGACTATGTGGTATCCATTTGGTATATGTCCATACATTATTTTTGCCTCCATCATTAATTACAACATCTGCTGGAAGCTCTACTGGAAGCTCTGCAAATATCATGCTCTCTTGATGATAGACCATCAGCCACCCCTGAAATAAGAGTAAGGGAATCAATAGTAAAAAAAACTTCACCGGATTACTTTTCATTTGAACACTTGCCTGTAAAGGCACATAAAATTACGAGAGCGAATAACCATAGTAGGATCGTGACAAATAACACCTGAACCCAATACGGCCTCGCAACCCATGTCAGAGAAGTACCAGATAATCCTAGAATAGGAGCCCACAACATATTATTCACCTTGACATTATTTAAAATCTTCAATAGATGAAACAGTGAAACCAATACCATCAGATTGCCTAAAATGAATATTCCATCCCGATGAATCTGTGAAACCCATTCCATTGCCATCGGATTCATTATAAAAAGTGCACCACCCATAATAGATGGCATCAGAGGATAAAAACACCTCAGAAGCCATACAACCATACATCCACTTAGTGCGTTTACTATTGCGTTGAAAGGCAACATGGCATATGGTTTTGGTTCCCATAAAGTATAAAATATAGAAGCAATACCAGCTGGCGATTGTCCTGCAGTAACATAACCATTTAATGTTCCTGATGGCCGTAGTTCCCAGAATTGCCAACCGCCCCCATTAATTTCCATGGCTTTTTTCTTAGCGATCAAATTAAATCCAGCTGAGTCAAATACAGCAATACCCTCGCCTAGATTAAACTGAGGGAACATTATTTGTATCGCATAGAGTTGAATAAAAGAACTCGCGCACAGCGAGTATATAAATGTAATTACACCAAAATAAAACAGTATCCAGGCATCAGTTTTATGTTTAGCTATAAACTCTTTTATCATAATATATTATTTGCCTTTGTTCTTTTAGTACTGAATACGCAGACATTATTTGGGAAGTCATACAATAAGTTCTAAACATAAATCGACACACAGCAATCATCAAAGTATTACTTTTAAATGGCCTGTAATACTTCCAATCGTTTTTGAAATATCTATTACAATACCTAGACATAATGCAATCAATAAAGAAGTAGGCCGTTCCTTCCACCAAAATAATGAACGGCTACGCCGCATCGGGTCGAGCAACCCACGGACTACCACATAAATTAATAGGATAACGAACCCTATCGTAGGGAAGACTAATATCATGATTGTGATGATTAAAAAAAACAGTGCAAAGAATAATTGCTGACCTTTATGCAAACATGAATTTACTGCATTTTCTTCGTAGAGCCTCCACTTATGAACTAAGGCACCCAAAGAATCAGGAAAGTTTGGGTAATGCACCAATGCATCAGGACATATAGTGCGGACACCATAGATTTTTTCAAATTTTTTGATCCAGAGAGTATCTTCTGTTGACCTCAGGCCCTCATTGAAATGACCAACATCAATAAAAATGTCTTTATAAAATAGTGATGATGGCAATACAGATTCTATTGTGTCACATCCATATGATAGCGCACATACTGCTTTTTCAAAACTTCTATCAGAGTTAAAATGGCAAACACCAAAAACAGCTTTAACATTCTCTTGCATAGCGCATTTTGACAACTCTTCGAGCCAATCACGTTCTGGATAAACGCCAGCATCAATAAAAGCAATCCAATCACAATCCGTTTCTTTGACACCCATATTTCTATTAGCACCTGGTGCACCGCCTTTATTTATAATAATTTTAATACAATTATTACTTTTATTACTCCAACTATTAATTAAATCAGTTGAAGAATCGGTAGAGCCACCGTCAACAAAAATTATTTCCTTAGGCAACAAGGTTTGTTCACCCAATGATTCAAAAAGATGAGGCAAAGTTTCTGCTTCGTTTAATATTGGTATAACGATGGCTATGTCACTTAACATATTGAGACATCATCTTATAATTATATGAGTTTAAAAAAGGTATGCTATTAATATCAATTGATTTTACCAAATGAATCTTTATGACCACATGTTCTTACTTCATTGATGATTAAAATAAACATTTTGCTAGTAGAGATTCCGCGTTAATGGAGAAATAGCCAACCCTTACGCATAACATATTTCCTTACCTTAAAAAGGTAATAAGCCACTGCGAACAGAACAAAGGAGTATCTAAAGATGACTCATCATATTAATCGGATAGAATGTGGGAGAATCCGGCTATTCAGAACGATGCAATTTTTTCTTTTAAATTATTTATTTTCCGCTCAAGGTACGTCCAAGATAAATGTGCTACAAGTATTGTTGCAATAAAATTATATGTAAATATAAGTACACTGCCACTAGCATCAGTATTCAGATCAAACAAATAGTCCAAAATGAGTTTATTGCCCCATGCGACAAATTGATGATAGATATAAAGGCCATAACTAATTTTCCCTATATAGATGAAAATCTTCGTGGTCAGAATCCTATTTACTGGTTTCCAATAGTTATTCTTTGCATTGTCAAGCAATAGCCATAATAAACAATATACTGATAAATCATAGAACACGTAATCTAATATTCGTTCACTGATGACTTGCTTGCTAGTACATAGTGTTATTAAGAAGATTAATCCAACACCTAAATATACTGAGAAATAACGCGAAATCCGTAGGGCTCGCGTGTACTGATTAGCATGTGCTATAGCTACTAAACAGCCTACGGCTAATGAGTCCATGCAACCAAATGTGGAAACTTTTAAAAACCACTCACTTTGACCGGTCATAAGACACCAAACTTTAAAAATATAAGCCATCGAAATAAATATCCATGGCATAATCGGAATTAACCGCCGAGGTGCTGTAAGTAATAAAATAGACCAAACTAAATAGAATTGTTCCTCGATGCCAAGCTCCAAAGATGACTAGCCATATGATAGTGACCAGGCTCATATGATAGTGAAGATAAATTTTGGAAAAAGAACAAATGCGGTATGGCGTCTTCCCGTACAAGTCGAAGACCCAATATGGCAATAATAATAACGAAGTAATACAGAGGAAAGACACGAAGAGCGCGCCTTATATAAAAACGCCGAATACCATAACTTCTCGAAAACTCCCCCGCCTCAATGCGACTGCGAATACTAAGCAAAATTCCTGTGATCAGATAGCCACTTATCAGAAAAAACATAATCAATCCGATGTCGGCAAATCTTGCATAGTTTTCACTCCACACTGACGGCAACCAATGACCCATCAATACGCCGATTACAGCTAGAGCTCGCAATCCATCAATTGGCTCAATATACTCAAATGATTTCAAAGTTCGTATTTTAGCTTTTTGAGTCTTTCAGTAATTATACTATTCAATGAATCCATGAACTAAAGCAGAGTAGCCACGAAAACACTGCCCATCTTTTCTCGAAATTCTTTAACTGTTGAAATGTAGTGACAACATATCTCATTAGTAAGTTTTTATACTATTGATAGTTGCCAGATTCCTATTATAAAAGTTCAACTTATCAGAGGCTTCTATTGATACTATGACAATTCGATCTCACGTCTTCTGATTGACTAATAGTTATCAACCTTAAACCTTCTTTCTGACACTTAAAGCTTATGGTTTATTTGTAAAATATTTCATCCAATCCCATGCTCCAAAAATTTTCTGCGAAAATATTTTTGTATCATCGTATGAGAATATTGGAGTTCTGTATAAGCCCATTGGGTCTACGCCTGATAAATTGATATTAGAGTAGCTACTACATCCAATATGATAGCCTGCTCTTTTTGCTTCGACTATTACTCTTTGATTTGCAGAACCATATGGATAGGAGACTGAACAAACATCTTCTCCTAATAAATCTTCCAAATAACTTTTACTTTCACTTAATTCTTTTTTTAGTTCTGCATCATCAGCCATGGTCAAATGAATATGTGATTTACTATGTGAACCGATAGAAACATATTTATATTTTGATAACTCCTTTAAATCACCAGGCGTCATAAATCCTTTTTTACTATTTTTTATAAAATCTGTCACAACAAATATATGCCATGGATAGTTATGTTTTTCCATCAGAGGCGCTACATACTTGAGATTATCTAAATATCCATCATCGAATGTAAATGCAATAGATAATTTATTTTCATCTACTATTGTATTCTTTAATGAATTCACATATATGTTGTTATATTGTGCTAGTGATGCAATATGTTCTTCGAATATTAATGGGCTTACATTATACAAGTCAATTTCGTCACGATATGCGGGTGTTCCTACAGAATGATAAGCCAAGATCCTTAGCCCATTTCGTCTCGTATTGTAAAAATCTTCCACATGATTGACCAAACTGCATGCCAGCTTATGCTTCCAGTTCATTTTGAATATTTGATATACAAATTTATTAACAGCGCCAGACATGGGGTAGAACATTTTTCGTATTCACCAGCATATTTTATTTCAGTGGCACCCGTTCCTTTTTTGAAATACCAAACTCCCGCATTATTAATCGGGTCTATTCCGCCTAGATCAAAATCGCTAACATTTTGTTCCTTACAATCCTCAAGCATTCTCCATAGCAATAAATATGCGGCTGATTTTTTTCTTCCCTCTTCATTACTAGCCGCCATCAGCTCCCAAGCTTTTTCTTTATGAAAAATGCAACTCCTTATCGCGATTACTTCACCATCTTTATTTCTGCATACATATAAACTCATGCATTCGGATAACAAATCAAATATGTTCTCAAGTTCTAACCTCGAATATTGAACATTAATTTTTTTATACTCTTCCAGATTTCTATATAAAGACTCAACAATTTTATAGTCTGGATTATTAATCTTTTCTATTTTTAACTCTTTTTTCTCTGACTTTTTTAGGTTTTTTTTCCAATTTTTATCTAATTTATTAAAATTATCATCGTCTAGCTTTAATAACATACTCAAACTTGAATTTATTTTTTGACTTGATTGTTCCCATTCATTTTTTATGTGTGTTTCATTTTCATAATAAGGTGGAGAAATTCGACAGTACAATCTTTTACATCTAATGCCATTTCTTAAACATTCAAATAAACCATCATCTGTATTCTTTAATTTCCCCACCGGTCCACCAGGCACCCACAAAATAGCAACATCGAATAGATAAGCTTTATATGTTCCTTGTGCAAGACCAATACAATTACCTTCACCATCTTCAGCAATTGTTCGAATTACGCACCAACCTAAATTCCTTTTGTATTCACCCCAATCAAATAACTGTGAATATGATCGAAGTTCGAAGCCTGAAAGTAATTCATCCCATTTTCTAGCGGTACCATCATACAATTTCCATGTCACCATAAAAAAGGCACCATACACACATTCCTATAGTATTCTGGACAAGATGATTTAATTTCCTCTGGTAATTCTGGCCATTTGTAACAATCTAATGAAATCTTATTTAATTTTTTCTTAATGGAATTAATATTATCGCAACGAAATGGAAATACATATGGGGTGATATTACTATTTAGATCAAATATAACTTTTACCTCATCGCCTAGATATTCTGTAAGGTAAGCATACAACGCCCTCCTACGCTCTATTTCTTTGTCTATTGATATGGCTTTAATATAGGTCTTTAGATCAAGAGAGGGATTTGGCTTTCCTGGCAAGTTATATTCTGACCCCACAGTTGAGACTGAGACACTATCACCTTTTAAAATATGCCGTATTCCCTGCTTTAACTTAATTAATGAAAATATAAGAGAAAAACTACTGACAGGGATTATTTTTTTTATTGTCCTTTTAATAAACTCATATTTACCGCCGACATTGTCATAATCTAATTGCTTATTTAACTTTGTTAATAATTTTGTATTATTAACAACAAGTGCTGCGCCATCAATCACCGGCATACTTTTTCTAAAACTAAATAGCCCTATGTCTGCCCTGGTTCCTAATAGTTTATTATTGTTATCTTTACTTAAAAATCCATGAGAATTATCTTCTATAACAAACACTTCATTTATAGAACAATATTCGTGCATTTCAGATAATTCAGCAGGAAAGCCAAAATAATTAACTACAATCAAAGCTTTAACTTTAGGTAATTCATTTAGCAATTTTATTTTTAATTTTGAAGTAACATCATAAAAAACAGGAATAGCACCAATCGTATTTATTGGAGAGAGGACTTCACGACATATAAAGCCTGGAATTAAAACCTTATCGTCTTTTTTTATCCCACACAGTTTTAGTGCATCTAACAACGCATGCCTGGCATAACTATAATATCTAATACCATCATGCCCAATATAGTCCTGAAACGACCACGCGCCATTTTTATTTATTGGTGGAAAGTAAACTTGCTTAATTAGATCTTTTCTATTTTTTATTTTTTTATCTAATTTTTTCACGGCGTATTTTTCTATATGATTTAATACTATTGATAATGGATAACAATGAAGCTGGATACAGTCGTAAGTTAAGTGGGTATATTAACCATGATTTAAAATAATATGATAATGCTTTTCTAAAATCTTGATTTGAATGAAATCCTCTGCCAGCGCCATAAAACACCAGCCCTCTTCTTCTTCTTACTCGTAAAGAAGCTAATGAACTTAACTTTCCTAACATAGTCACATGGTTTTCTACTACAGTTTTTTCTGCAGTCATATTGGTCATGACTACTTTACTATTATTCATATCATGTATTCGATATTCACCAAGCATTTTCTGAATAAATTCTATTTTTGCATTAGCTTTCGATAGTTTTAACCATAAATCATAATCCTCTGCAGTAATTATCTCAGGAGACTCACAAAACCCATCAACTTTATCTATATATTCTTTTCGAACGACTGTTGCAGAAGTAGAGATACAGTTTCCATCTAATAATAGAGAACGGTATCGTGCTCTTTTTTTTGGTCCATATTTAACAGCGCGTTTAT
>JGI20155J14468_10001266_pt1 | contig 19961 bp, 11 predicted proteins | sample COG_05_FD_14468 | JGI IMG/M metagenome (IMG submission 14468) | reverse complement strand
TCGTCCCGTCTCGCGGCGATCGGGTCGACGGGGAAGTTCTTTCCATTTCTTTTGTTTTTTAGGGGAAGTTTTGTGGCGATTTCCTTGAAAATTAACAGAAGGTATTGTACACAGACGAGCGTTATTCTACTCGCGACGATCGATGCTAAAAATCCTCCTCCTCCGAACACGCGCCGAATATGTCCCCGTCGTTGTCGTCGTCGTCCTCACCATCATCCTCTCGGAGTCCTTTTAACAAATCTCGAATCCCGGACGCGAGCTCTAACACGTCTCCTTTATCGCTGTTAAAGACAGAGAGAAGAAACGCTTTCCCGTTTTCGCGGTACTCGCGAAGGACGTTTTCGGAGCACGCGACGCAATTGGTGAACGGAGGCGCTTGGAAGATGGTTTGGGTGAATTGACGGAGTGAGCCTCGGATTTGGTGAGGGATTTCGCTCGCTTCGTGGTCGGCGAGATCGTCGTGAATGCCGAAGATGGAGGAGGAGGCGTTTGATTTTTCATCTTTTCGACGAGCCTCTTCGCTCGCGGTGACCCAAAGTTCGACGGCTAACGCGCCGGCAATTTGCGCCAATCCTGGACGCGTGACAGTGCACTGTTGGTCTAAAGACCGGTCGCGCGTGGAGTCGATTGGAGCGACGACGTCGTTACAGAAGTAGCATCCTTTGCGGTTGGAGAGGGCGTCGGTCGGGACGCCGTGGCGCATGGCGAGGTAGGTATCGAAGCCTAACGCGCAGTTGTAGCACTGAATATTGTGCACAGCGCATAAGACAGTTGGTAACCATCGCGATTCTCGCGTGTCCGTCAATAAAAAGACCGCGTCGGCGTTTCGAATCTCCTTTTCGAGGGCATCGATCGATTCGAGAACTTCGTCGCGTTCAACCTCGGCGACCGCGTGACCTGGCATCGGTACCCGCATTTCTATATAGTTTGCGTTAATATCTGGCACGATGTCTTTTAAACGCTCCGCTGCCGCTCGAGCTTTCGGTTTGCCTCCATCTAAGCAGTCTTCAAATGTAAAGAGACTTTGCCGCGCGGGATTTGAAAAGGACACTCGTCCGTCGTCGATGAACGTGATGTTTCGAACGCCCCAACCGAGAAGCGTTCGCGCGACTGAACATCCCAAAGTGCCTGCCCCGACTAATACAATTTTCGATTTTGAAATAGCGTCGACGTGTAATGTGGGTGCTTGTCTCCATCGCATGAGTTTCAAGTTCAAATCGACCGCCTCTCTGGCTAATTTCTCCGGATCCATCGCGCTGGACAAATCTGCTTTCCTCGGTTTCAGTCTGTTCTTATCGTCGCGCTCCCATCCTATGCATTTAAATCCTATCGTGTCAATATTTTTGAGAACTTCGTTCTTGATCGGTTGAACCTGCTTTAAAAACAAACACGTTTTGAACTCGAAAATACCTTTATTGTTTGCGCGAATACACGCGACGTCGATCGGTTTCGTTCGTTGGAATCGAACGTCCAAAAATGTGAGCACGTTGAGAAGAGAAATGCTCGGCGCATCCCCCGTCGCGGTGTCGACGAAACAAATCTCCAGCGTTCTATCCGTACCACCTTCTGTTAAGGTAACATCTTTACACAGCTCCATAAACTTGGACAACGCGTGATTGGAAGAAACGTAGGTATTGTTCTCTTTTCTGATGGTTTCCACACACCACGCGAAATCACTTTGCGGCTTATCCAGCCACGATTTCATGCACTCCGCTCTGCTCTTCGCATTCTCATTCCCGCACAAAGTCTCCTCCTCGTCGCCGCTCCTCTTCTCCACAAACTCGTACGGCGCAAACATGACGCTCGGGAAAAAGAACCAATAGAAAAACTTCCATTTTTTCAAATCCGCGTGCATAAACACTCTGAACGTGTTCAATCTGTTTACGACTACATCTGCATCCATCGTTTTCATCGCGTCCAAGAGATCCTGCCCTATCCTCTTCGCCTCCTCGTTCGGTTTCATTTCAAACAAACGTTCTTTCACGTTGAAGTTCATCGCGTCGCCTCGAGCGCGCCAACATCCAATAATGCCGTCGTTCTTGTCGTTCTTGCCACCATAAGCACCATTCGCATCATCTTCGTCCGCAAGAACGTTCCCTCCGTTCACAAACATCGGCACGTCCACGCCGTCGTTTCTCGACATGTGAAACTCGCTCTCGCACTCGATTTCTTTCTCGGACAGGTGCATTCGATTCAGTTTTAACTCGGCAATTTTGTGCCAAAACGACGGGTCCACCGCTGAACTCCACCCGGTAAATTGAAGAAGAAGCATCGTCTGCGGCTTCCCCTCGTCGTCGCTCTTTTCTCCCTCTCCTTTCCCTCCCAACGTCGTCCTCGTCGCGGTGAGATAGATGCTTCTTCTTCTCTCTCTCTTTCACCCAAAAATCATGTACAAAACGCACCCGACGATGCACCCACACAACGCCGCGACGATGGTTTTCAAATCCGAAGACGACGAAGAAGACGAGGACGATAAAGCGCTCGTCGTCGTTTTTGCAATTTTGTCACGTCTCGCTCCGATTGGCATTTAAAAGAGTACGAATCAAAGCAACAGAATATTACTTTTTAAGAAGTGGGGGAAAAGACGGCACAAATTGAAAGAGAGATGATGATGTGTTCACGCGCGGCTGTCGTGGGACGACGAAACGTCGTTTTGAGAACGAGGACGATTCAGAGGACGACGACGAAAAGAAGCGCTGCGACGCGTATGACCACGAAAAATAACAGCAACAAAGACGACGAAGTCTATCGAGTGATGAGCAAAAACCAAGAGCTCTCCGTGATTTCGGTGACGGCGACGAAGATGGTCGCGGAGGCGCAAGGGAGGCACAAAGCCGCCCCGACGGCAACGGCGGCGATCGGGAGAAACTTAATCGCGTCGTTATTACTCGGGTCGTTCAAAGGAGACGAAGAGACCGTGCAAGTGACGTTCCGAGGGGACGGACCTCTGGGGCAACTGACGGCTGTCAGTGACAACTTAGGGAACGCGAAGTGCTTAGTCGGGAACGCTTTAGCGGATCCGCCGTTACGACCGGACGGGAAGTTGAACGTCGGGATGGCGGTCGGGAAAGGGATACTTTCAGTGTCTCGGTCGCATCCGAGCTGGGTGCAACCGTATAACGGGCAGGTGAGCATTTACACCGGGGAGATTGCGGAAGATATCGCGGTGTACATGCGCGACAGCGAACAGACGAACAGCGCGATTTCGGTCGGCGTGCAGTTGGATAGAGAGTTGACGGTGGTGGGTGCGGGGGGATATATGGTACAGGTGTTGCCGTTTGCCAGCGATGAGACGTTAGATTATTTGGAGAAACATATCCCGACTTTGGATTCGCCGAGTACGATGGTGGAAAGCGGGATGACGGCGGAGGAAATCGCCAAAGCCATCTTGGGAGATTTGGGTGCCTTCGAAGAGGTGGAAACGAGGTTGACGCCAAAATATGGGCCGTGTTGTCGAGAGGAGTTGGAAGGTAGAATGTTGAAAGCGGTCGCCAGTCTTGGACGAGAAGAAGCGATGAAAATTATAGAAGAAGATGGTAAAATTGAAGTGACGTGCGAGTTCTGCAAAGAGGATTTGGTATTCAACGAAGAGGAAATAGAGAAGGCATTGCAAGGTATTTGAAACCGGGTTAATCTCATACCTACTACTACTATGACATGTTGTAAATAATAGATATAACTACGCACCCGGTACATGGTACCATGGTACCTTGCTTTTATTACATATTATCGTTCATTTTCACCTCGGCGCTTTGACTCCACTCCCATTGGAGGCGATTTTGTTACTATTGGAGCTCCCCGTATTATTCGTAGCGGTCCCGGTGTTGTTGTTGTTGTTGTTGCTCTTTCTTTCGCGGAAGTTGGTGTATAAATCGTCGAACATGTCGTTCAAATTAACTTGTTGCGGCCCGACGTCCATGAGCGATTTGACCTCGTCGCGGTACCTCACCATTCTGTGACATTCCAACCGTCTCACGCGTTCTTTTTGGTCAAACTTTTGCAAATCTCTCAGTCTTTCGAAAATCGTGGGACCTACTGTCATCTTCGATTCCAAGCGTCTCTCTTTGTTCGATAAATCCACGATGTCCATCTTGCTCGGCTCCAAATCCGTCTTCATCAACGTTGAATCTTCCTCGTCGAACGACCCCGAGCTCGCGTCGGACAAATCCTTGATCTCTTCTCTGCCTAACGCAGCCGCTAAAGCGTAGTCTTCGCTCGCCGCAGTCTCGTTCGCGAACGAGAACAGAGTCTGTCGCGCCTTCAAAAATCGTTGTCGTCGAATGCGTTTCACCCACTTTGCTATTTTCTCGTTTCGCGGTCCAATCCCGGGCACGTTAATTTTCTCCGGTTGTAACGGATCGTAATCAATCGATTGCAACGCTTCGTTTCGTTTCTTCAACGAACTTTTGTACGCTTCCGTGACGATGGCTTTTTGCCTCCACAAAATCCCGGACCCGCCGTACCATCGCGGCAATTCCGCAAACTTCCCGGGTTGGTCGCTGTCTAAATAAATACCCTCGCCGCAGTGCACGTACGGTTGCGTCACCCCTGGTCGAGACATGGGCAAAAACGGAAATATGTCGTCTTTTTGCACCACTCTTAAGATTTTCAACCCGGCTCTTTCTGCGGCGTCTTGCGTATCTTTCGGCCCGAGTTTTGGACTCCCAAACGTCACCACTCTTCTCACTTTCGTCTTGCCTTCGTGATGATAAAGCAACGCCAAGGCTAAAGAGCACGCTCCGCCTAACGAGTGGCCTTGTAAATCAACCTCGTACCCGTCTTTCAGAAACTGGTCCACTTCTCTCTTCACGACCATCGCGATCGTTCGGTACCCTCGATGCATCTTCACGTTAAAATCCGGAAACTCTTCAAACAGCTCTTTCCTCCTCGCGTCGGTGATTGTCGGAAACTTAATCGTCGGGAACCGCCTTTGTTGTTGCTGCTGTTGCTGCGTACCATCTATGTTACTACCGAAACTACCACCTAAACTAATGTTATTATTCCTAAACGTCGGTGCTGACGTCGTCAATCTTAAATTCTGAGCCGCGTTCACCAACGTCTTCGTCCCTCTTAAACAAATCGTAATCCTCTTCTCCCGATCGTTCACCGCCAAAACCACTCTCTGATCGATCGACGGTACTTCCAACACCCTCGCATCCTCCCCTCGTTTCTTGAAATACTCCTTCACGTCTTCCTCCTTCCAATCGTTCATGGTTGCGATTTCCGCGTGTCTATACAGCTCCGAAAACGTCCCGACGACCGGGACGGCAATTTTATCCACCCGTCTCGATTTTATCGCGCGCGCGATCGAACCAACCACCGGAACTTCGTTTATTAGAGATAACTTATTAGTACTCGTTTTCTTCTTCTCTTTCGTTTGTTCTGTTTGTCCTTTCGATGATACAGATGATACTTTTCCCCCTGACAAAAAGCGGGAGAAGTTCGACTTTTTGTCTTCTTCTTTGTCTTCTTCTTCTTCTTCTTTATCCTTCTTTTTCTTACTCTCATTGAAAAACAAATTCCCGACGAACGAGAGCGACGATCTCTTCTTCTTCAAACCCCCGTCCTCCTCCTGCACCTCGTTCTTCATCTTCATCTTCTTTGTCTTCTTCTTCTTCGAGAAAAGAAGATCAAACGACGACGACATAGAAAAGTCTTCCTCTTTTTCATCCTCTTTTTTTGCCTTTCCCAGCGCGGAAAAGACTGTGAAAACGGCGCCTGTTCCTCTTCCTCTTCTTCCTCCTCCTCGAACGACCGCAAAGCGCATTCTCCCTCCTTTTCCTCCTCCTCGAACACCTCCTCGGGAGGAGGGATGCGGGGAAAAAAGTTGCGCTTCCGCCGCGAGAAGCGACCAACGCATTTGGGATGTGTGGTGCGTCGATAAAGCAGCAAAGAATTTGTGGCGGAAAGAGGAATAAACTTGTTTTTTTATTCTTCTTTTTTAAGATCAAGATGAAAAAGGTCTCATTCAGAAACAAAAGGACAAGATGCAGGTTTATGTATTTTCGTGTGTGTTGTGTATTAAAATCTCGCGTATTATTTCTCTCTCTCTCTCTCTTTCTTTCAATCTCTCTCGCGCTTCTTAAAATCTTCTCTCTCCCTTTACTTCTTTACTTCTTTTTTCATCTCTTTCTCTCTCTCTCTCTCGCTTTACAATGTCATCTCTCGTTCGTACTTTTTTTATTTACTCTTGCTTGGCTCGTTTTCTCGCTTTCATTTCGCTCAACTTTTGCGCCATCATGAAGGACAACTCGATCGCTTGGCTCGCGTTCAAGCGCGGGTCGCAGTGGGTTAAATAACGCAACTCTAAGTCCGTCTGGGAGACGCTCGCGTTGCCGGAACCTCCCGTGCATTCGGTGACGTTTTGGCCAGTCATTTCTAAGTGGACGCCGCCCGGGTGCGTTCCCATTTTTTCGTGCACTTCGAAAAAGGCCATGACTTCTTCGAGGATAGATTCGAACGGTCTCGTTTTGAAGCCGTTGTCGGTTTTGATGGTATTGCCGTGCATGGGGTCGGCGACCCACAAGACGTTCAAGTTCGCATCTTCGATGGCGGTGATGAGTCGGGGGAGGTGTTCTCTTAACGCCTTGGCGCCCATTCTCGAGACGAGCGTGATTCTACCCGGAATGTTGTCCGGATTCAAGTGTTTCACTAAAGAAACAACGCCGTCGCCGTCGGATTTGTCGGAAATTTTGATACCAATTGGGTTGGAAATGCCTCTAAAGTATTCCATGTGCGCACCTTCCGGTTGGCGGGTGCGTTCGCCGCACCATAAGAAGTGCGCCGAGCAGCCGTAGAAATCATTCGTCGTCGAATCCAATCGAGTCAAGGATTCTTCGTAGCCCAAGTGCAAGGCTTCGTGCGCGGTGTAGAAATCGGTCGAATTCATCACCGAATGGTTCTCATCGATCCCGCACGCGTGCATGAACTCGATGGCTCTGTCCACGTCCGCGGCAAGCTTTTCGTACTGCGCGGATTTCGGCGAGCCTTGCATAAACTCCAAGTTCCACTTGCTGACTCTTTGCATCGCCGCGTAGCCGCCGTTGGAGAACGCTCGCAACAAGTTCAACGTAGACACGGATTGGTCGTACGCTTTGATCAATCTGCTCGGGTCCGGTCTTCTCGCTTCCGGAGTAAACTCGCACGAGTTGATGTTATCCCCTCTGTAGGACGGCAAAGATACGCCGTCGATGGTTTCCAAATCCTCCGACCTCGGCTTGGCGAATTGCCCAGCCATTCTCCCCAACTTCACCACGGGCATACCAGCCCCGTACATCAAAACCACCGCCATCTGCAGCAAAACTCTGTACGTATCTCTCACGTTATCCGCTCTAAACTCTTTAAACGACTCCGCGCAATCGCCGCCGAATAAAACAAACGCGTTTCCGTTCGCCGCGTTGGCCAACTGGCTTTGCAACTTTCTCGACTCCCCGGCGAAGACCAGCGGCGGTAAATCTTCCATGTGCCTCAAAACCGCATCGATTTCCGACTGATCCGTGTAGTTCGGCTGTTGCAACGCCTCTCTCGCTCTGTACGAAGACGGCGTCCAATCTTTCAAGTTTGCGCCCGTGGCGGATATTTTTCGCGTTCGGCGTTCCGCGATCTCGGAGAGGTTGCTAAGGTCGAACGACGGCGATTTCGACGGCGGGTCAGAAATCGCTCGAGATCTGATGTTGTTTTTTCAGAAGAAGTTAAAGAGAAGAAGACGTCGTCAGCGTGCGTTTGCGCGAAAGAAGAAGCGCGAAAGAGAACGAAACAGAGAGAGGGATGATCTTTCTTCGCGTCATCGAAAGAGAAGGAAAGAGAGATGACTCTCTCAGTGCTATTATTATGAATCTCCGCGTTGTCCGCTTTTTATTATCCCCTTGAAAAAAGAACACGGAAAGCGCTCTTCACGCGCGGAGAGGGCGGCGGCTTTACCACTTGAAGTAAAACGAGGCGACGACGACGACGCAATAAAACGCGAAAACTCGAGCGGGAGGAAAAGGAGGAGAGAAGACCGAGAATGGTCGTCGTTTACGTCGTAAACCCACNACAAATCATCATCTCTCGATGATGGAGCCGTCAAAAACCTACGAAAATCCTTCCAATTATTGTCTCTCGCGTACCTGATGATGCTTCTTTGTCGACGATGCCGCGCCGCGTTGATATTCTTCTTCGTNTTGTTATTATGTGATCTAGTGGTGTTTTTTCGTGCTATTAAAGATGATGTCGACGCGCTCGTCGGGGTCCTCTGACTTTCTCGCGCGTTCATGCCGTGTAACGCCACCGCGTGCGTAGAGAGGACGTTCATTTGAGTTTTGTGTGTGCTTCTTTTTTATGCAGAAAAAAAGCCGAAAAGAGCGCACTCTCGAAGGAACTTTTTGACGCTCGATCGTCCCCTCTTAAAGCGAGGTATAGTGAAAAAGTGTTCGTTTTTGGGTTTTTTCTAGAGAGCCGTTTGAAAGAGAATGGCCCCAGAGCCACACATGACATGAAATTGAAAAAATCTCACAAGAAAAAGCACTTGAAAAACTGCACAAAAAGCAAAGCATATCTTCTCGTCATTTATATTCTGCGAGACTCTCGCGCATATACACAGAGAGATATATTTAATCACGTCTCGCATCTGAGAGCAATATATATAACACGCAGTCGCAGAGCACTCGCGGAACGATAACTCGAGATATAATACGTAAGTCTCGCGCGCGCGTTTGCGGAAAGAGCAGAATATAAATTTTATTCGATGATGATGATGATGAGGACCGTTAACTGCGTCAATAATCATCTTCCCCCGAATTTGTTCTCTTCCTCTTCCTCTTCCTCCTCTCGAAAAGGAGCGAGAAAGAACAAGAACTGTGGAAGAACAAAAGTCACGAAGACGACTCCGACGAGAGCGTCCTCGTCTTCCCTGAGAGGTACTGATGTCTCCTTCTTTGAATAGATCTGCTTTTTGAAACGCGCGAGAGAGAGAAAGAACGCGTCTTGGTTTTATGCGCCCAAGCGACGTTTCGTTTAAAAATTTTGTCTGTTTGTTTGAAAAAAAACTCAAAAAAATATTCCTCTCATCTCTCTCTTTGTTGTTTGAATAAACTAAAAATTTTAACAGACGAAACGACGAATAATACCATCGGCAAAATGTCCGAAAACGTCCACTTGAACTCGCAGTTTACGAATTCGTCGGGAATATCGAACAAAAACGACGGCGATGTGGTCATACAGGACGATTTAACGGAAATGTTATCCATCGTCCCGGAGGACGTGCGCGAGAAGATTTCGAAACACGCGCACAGGTCGAAACTTTTAGAGATTGTTTTGGATTTAGGACGGCAACCGGAGGCGAGGTTTAGCGGGATGGAAGATGTGAAGAAACAAAGCGAGACTTTGAGAGATGATGTGGTGACGCAGGAAGAGTTGGATCACGCGGAACGAGTGGTTGGAGAGTTTGGTGGGGACAACCGCGCGGGCGTGACCGGGACGTTGCATAGGATTTCGTGCATACGGAATCGAAGCGGGAAGATTATTGGTTTGACCTGTCGAGTTGGTCGAGCGGTGACTGGGCACGTGGATATGATTGCGGACGTGTTGAACAGAGACAACGGTGAGTCTGTGTTGTTTCTCGGAAAACCAGGGGTTGGGAAAACAACCGTCATTCGCGAGATTGCGAGAGTGTTGTCGGACGATTTGCAAAAACGGGTGGTGATTATCGACACGTCCAACGAGATTGGTGGTGATGGGGACATTCCACACCCAGCTATTGGAAGCGCACGACGGATGCAAGTGCCGAATCCAAGCGAACAACACAAGGTTATGATCGAAGCGGTGGAAAATCACACGCCGGAGATTATTATTGTCGATGAAATCGGCACGGAGATGGAAGCTTTGGCGTGTCGAACGATCGCGGAAAGAGGCGTGCAGTTGATCGGTACCGCCCACGGACGACTTTTGGAAAATTTAATCAAAAACCCAACATTATCGGATCTGGTTGGTGGCGTGACCACTGTGACGTTAGGCGACGACGAGGCGCGATCTCGCGGGTGTCAGAAAACCATCTCGGAAAGAGCGGCGCCGGCGACGTTTCCGATCGTCGTCGAGATGCACGCGAGGAGCATGTGGGTCGAACACGACGTGGAGGTTTCCGTGGACGACATTTTGGTCGGGAACAGACCAGTGGTGAATTTAAGAACTCGGGACGAAGAGAAGCGAGTGCAAGTGTTTCCGTGCGTGTACGATATGGATTTGGTCGCGAACGAAAGCTTGGATGAGCAGGAAAGTAGTAGTAACGGCAACTTTCGCGCGAATCCGCAACCCGGGTTCGCGGTGTCGAAAACGACCAGCGGTCGAGACGTGAGCGAGTTGACGCGAATCGGAGAGTATAATAATAATAACAGTAGAAGCAATAATAACAGGCGAGGCGGCAGCAGCAATAATAGTAGGTACGGCGGCGGTACTTCCATCGACGATCCGTACGCTTGGGCGCAGAGTTTAGGACAAATTCCCGACAAAGACGCGCTCAACGCCTTGCTGTTTGAGAATAATACAATGAATGGAAAGAAACAAAAGAAAATAAAAAAGAATTTGGGTGCAAGATAATAACCAATATATAATACGATCGATGATGAGATACTGTACATAAATATAAATGTTTGTATATATACCGTAGCGATTATTTTAGCAAGGAAACAACAGACAAAAAGAAAAACTAAAGAGAGAGTGCGTGTGTGTTTATTAGCGTATATTTATTATTTACGGATTGAGTACTTTTGCGTGTATTTTACCTTTGGTTCAATAAATGTATTACATCTCGCGCGGCGCTTTTGCCATTCTCTCCAAAATACTCTCCCCTGTTCGGGAAAGCGCTCTCAATCCGGTAAAAAGTAAATATAGAAATAAATATGAATCATCCTCTTCTCTTCTCTTCTCTTCTCTTCTCCTTCGTTTATCCGCGCCCGTACGCTCGTCTGAAATCTTCCCCAGACGGTCCTGGCTGGACACCGACTTGATGCGGTCGTAAAACGACCGTCTTTTTCACGACTTTGTTTGGCGTGCGTTGGTAAACAACCGTGGGCGTCAACGTCGGCACTTCGTCAGTCACGCCGGGTATCAAGTTCTTCGATATGGACTTCCACGTTTTACCGATGAACATGGCCACAGATACTGTCGTCTTTTGCATGTTTCTGGCGGCTCTTTGCAAGTCACGAACATCTCTCGCGCCAGTGGCGTAGGAACCAACCGCTGAAACGATGACAAAAGACGCGCCAATCGTGGAGGCGGCTTTCGCGACTCGCAGAAGCGCCGGGTGAACGTTCAGCGATCTCTTGTTCTTCTTCTTCTTCTCCGTCTTTTCTTTCTCTTGTTCATTCGTCGCGGCAATATCGGTAGCTTTTTCGATTGGCTTTTTGATGTAGACCATTTGTCCAGGCGAGATCATCTTAGCAATCATGACGTCGCTCTCCGTCGCGTCTTCCTCTCCCTCGTCCTCTTCCTCGTACGACGACGAAATGCCTCTGTTCGTCTCTCTGCTTTCCACTGGCGTCAAAATTGTCGAACGCTTCTTCGATTCTTGCACTGGAGTTTTGTACGACGAAACGACAGCGGAAGGTCCCGTGGCGTTCATGGAATTTTCGTTCGGCTCGTCGATGGCGATGATCGAACGCCTGACTTTCGGCTTTTGTTTCGGGTTTTCGCGGCTTAACAAGGCGTTCTTCGCGCCGACCGCAACGTTCGTGATCGTCTTGAACGGGTTAAAGAAAGACGAAGGACGCGTCGTCTTGTCTCTCTTCGAACCCATAGCTCCAGCGTTTTCTTTATCTTCCTCCATGTCGCCGCCGTTTGTAGTAAACTTCGGCACGATCCTCGTCGGCGTGACCGTCCCTACGCCGCCGCCTCTTTGCGCTTGCCGCGCCGGCGTCGGATTGGATTGCTCCGACGCTCTCGCATTCGCCCCCATTCCGCGTCTCTTATTCTCCGCGCTCACCCAATTTGCTCTGCCATTCGCGTGTGCCACTCTCTCGCTTTCCAATCTCTGTCTCTCTCTCTCCGCCGCGCGACTCGCGCCTTCTCGTACTCTTCGTAAACTCTCCTCCTCCGCTCTCAATATCTCCGCCTCTCTGGCCAATATCGTCGCTCGATCTCCGCTCGCCAGCATATCTAAAGAAAACTCCGGCGAGTCTTTATCCAACTGTCTTCTCAATTCCTCCGCCGCGTCGCGTTTCATTCGATTTTCTTTCTCCATTAAATCCCGTTCCAATCGAGACGCCGAGTCTTCGAACGTTCCGTACGCTTCTCGAACAAAGGTGCGTGCTTTTTTGGTATAATTCTCGTTGGTATTCGTCGGGCTTCGTTCTGCCGCTTCCAGCATTTGGTTCATTTCTTGGAGCACGTCCAGAGGTTCGTCCGGGTCGTAGTTATTGTATCCTTTTCCTCTTCCTCTTCCTCTCCCGGCTTGCGGAGACGGGGAAGAAAAACTCTCAGCGACATTCTTCTTAGCCGTTGGGGAAGACGACAAAGAAAAAGAAGATTTCGATTTCCGATTCGGACTGACGTATTCTTCATCGAACCCGGATAAAATGGTCGAAAATGCCGCGAACTCGTTCGCGGAGTTATCCAATAGTGTCGTCGTCATTTCCTCTCAAACTCTTTCGAATTTTAGGAGATGTTATAAATATGTGTGTGTTTGAAAGCACGTTCGTGCCGTAAAGTCAAACGCTTTCGTCTCTACTCTTTTGTGTTGTTGTAACGGACCAAAAGCTGTCGATGCCAAGTTTGAAAAAAAAATTCTCACATTTTCTGAACCCTAAATACACCCTAAACATTTCTGGTGTCTGTTTTTCTTTGGTTTCTTTCTTGAGAGATTTCTACTCTCGAGAGAGAAAGAGCGGCAGAACACACACACAAAAGTAGTAAACGCTTCTTCGCTTTGCGCGTGTACGCGTGTAATAATTAGAGATGGCAGAAAAAGAAAAGAATATTTTTGACAACGTGGCGTTACTCTCCGCCCTTTTGGCGTTACTCGTCGCGCAATTGTTAAAACCTTTAACGCATTACGTCGGGACGAAGAAATGGAAACCTTCGTTAGCGATCGGGTCCGGGGGATTTCCATCCTCGCACGCCTCTTTCGTCGTCGCGTTAGCGACTGGCGCAGGGGTGGAGAGAGGCACCGCGGATACGTCGTTCGCGGTGGCGGCGGTGTTAGCGATTGTGGTGATGTACGATGCGATGGGGGTGCGACGGCAGGCTGGGTACCACGCGTCCGCGATTAATAGTTTGATTTCAGGCGCGTACGGGAGCAACAGTCAGAATAGGAATAGCAGTAGCGGGAATATCGACGCGACGCTCGAGTTGGAGGACGAGGAAACGCCGACGCCGAAATCGCCGTTATTTAGCGCGGACGGGTTCGATCAGTTCATAAAGAATATACAGAATCAACCTTTGAGAGAGCACATCGGGCACACGCCGGTGCAAGTGTGCTTCGGCGGGTTGACGGGGTTAGTCATCGGTTTAGTCGTCGGCTTGAACGCGCAAATCGAACATCGAGGGTTGTTTCATTCGTAAATTCATTTCTTATTGTTGTTGTACATCTATTATAAAACTGCTATAAATACTAATTTTGAACTGCTACTACCAAAAACGTATACGTACTACTCTTTGTTGTTGTTGTATCATCATAGCTTTTGGAGGATTATGATGATGGTCATCAAGACGCACATGAACATGAGAAAGTATATGCAAATGATGAGCCCGCCGGCGCGTTGAGTGTGCTCGGCTTTGACCAACTCTTTCCTGCCTTCGTCTACTTGCATGGCAGTGGTGGCGCAGTTGTATTCGATGGAATCTAAAATCGTTCCTTGGTCGATGATGAGTTTGGACATGTCTTGCATGACCATCGCTAAATCGGTCACGGACTGTAAAATTTTCTTCACCTCCGTGTCTCTCTCTTCCGCTTCCAAGGACATGACGTCTTGATTCGCAAAACCTTGTCGTTGTTGCATTTGAGAACTCGTCGTACCACCTCCGTCGCTTTGCTCTAAAAAGCCACTGTGACTTCTCGCCACTCTGTTCCGAAACACGTCCTCCAAGGCGTCCACGCCTTCCGCGCCCGGTCCTCGGTCTTGCCTATTCTTCAACTCGTTCAAATACTCTTTCTGTCTCTGTCTAAACGCCTGCGACAGACGACTCAACTCCATCGCCAGCTTCCTCGTCGCGTTCTTTCTCATTTTCGTTCCTATATCGTCGAACTCGTTCGCTGTATTCGTAACCTCCGCGTCGCTCCCTAACCTCTTCAACTGCGCCTCGCACCGTTTGAACAACCTCCCGCACTCGCCCGTTAACTGCTCCACGATTTTCTCGTCGTTCACATCGTCCACATCAAAAGTTGGCAACAAAGCTTTCTGTTGCGCTTTCTGTAACTGTTGAATTTTCGCTTTCGCTTTCCCCACGTCTCTTTGAATGTGTTCGCAAACGTCCACCCACGCCGGCGGTAAAAAAGACGACGACGACTGAAGCTCATCACCACTTTCCCCTAATCCTCTTTTCCCTCCATCATAGGTTGAAGAAGAAGAATCAATCGCGGCTTCGAGCAATCTCGACGTCCCTTTCGTGGCCTCACCGTCATCGTTCAGGTTGTTGTCGTTCCCAGAGTTCCTCCTCTTCCCGCTGGGAAAGGAGGAGGACACGTATTCCTCCCGGTAACTCTCGTATCGTTTCGTTTGGTTTCGAAACGTGCCTTGGAATCCCACCGGGGCGAGATTTTCTTCATGATTTTCCTCAAAATCGTGGTCGTTCTTCATCATCATCATCGAGATCGAGATTTTCGCGAAAAGCGATTATTCGCCAAAGCGCGCTCCGACAAAGTGTCCTCGGAATGATTTCCGCGCGCGCGACGATATCAATTTATATGTGTGTGTTTATAGCGATGTGATGTGTGTGGTCTGTCCTTTTCCCGAAGAAAGTTTGCTCTTACTCTATTTAGGGTTTTGTTAAAACCCTAAACAATTCGCGTTTCGTGTTCCTCCTTCGTTTTCGAACAATACTTTTCAAAAAAAGAGTTGCCGTTTGACTCATTCTTCCAACCGATAAAAATGGCAAAGAAGAAGACGACGACGACGAAAGGAGGTGCAGGTTTTGGTGGCACTCAAAACGACGACGACGAGAGCGGCGTGAAAGAGACGACCATGAACGACGAGAATTTTTCCTTCGACGTGGGCACTCCGGTGTGGGTGAAAGATGCGAACCACGCGTGGGTCGCCGCGTCGATTTCGAAAGTTGGTTCCGGTGACCTTTCCTCCGGTGAAGGCACATCGTCTTTGTTTTTTGAGTGCACGTTCGCGGAGGACGAAGACGACGGACGCGAGGAGAAGAAGAAGAACAACAGTAACGGAGGAAACGGTGGTGGTGGTAAAGGTGGTGGTAAAGGTGGTGACCTGTCGTTGGCGAGCGCGCAACCGACGACGATCGTTATCACCAAAGAAAACGCGAAAGAAGATCTCGCCTTGCGAGAACGGAACACGGAAGAGGACATGGTGAAACTCTCCTATCTTCACGAGGCGGGCGTTTTGCACAACTTACGAAGACGGTACGCGAGAGATGAGATATACACGTACACCGGGCAGATTTTGATCGCGGTGAACCCGTTTCAAAAAATCCCACACTTATACGATCAAGCCATGATGGAAATGTACGGCGGCGCGGAGCAAGGCGAGTTGAGTCCGCACGTGTACGCCGTCGCCGAGGCGGCGTATAAACAGATGTTGAGCGAGGGGGGGTCTCAATCTATTTTAGTTTCCGGAGAGTCCGGGGCAGGGAAGACTGAAACCGCGAAACACATCATGCAGTACTTGGCGCACTCGGCGAAGCACGAAGACGGGACCAGCGGCGTGGAAAAGCAAGTTTTAGAGACGAATCCGTTGTTAGAGGCGTTCGGTAACGCCAAGACGGTCAGGAACGACAACTCGTCCAGGTTCGGGAAGTTTACGGAAATTTTGTTCGACGAAGAGGATAAGATTAGCGGGGCAGCCATACGGACGTATTTGTTGGAGCGCTCCAGAGTCGTACGCGTATCCGATCCGGAGAGAAACTTTCACGTGTTTTATCAAATCTTAGCCGGGGCGTCGAAAGAGGAAAAAAGTAAGTGGCGTTTGGACGGTAAGACGTTTGAAGATTTTTATTACTTGAATCAATCGAAATGCGTGAAATTGGAACGTATTTCCGACGTGGTCGGGTACGAGGAAACCCAAAACGCCATGGAGGTGGTCGGTATTTCGGAATCGGAAAGAGAGGACGTGTTTGGAGTCGTTTCGGGGGTGTTGCATTTAGGTAATATAGATTTCTCGCCTTCGCCAGAGGACGAAGACGCGTCCGTCGTCGCTTCAAATGCGAAAGGAAGCTTAGAAGACGCCGCGTCGGTTTTGAAAGTGGATAAAGATCGCTTAGAGAAAGCGCTGATTTCGAGACAGATTGTCACCGCGGACGGGGCGATTTTGAAACCTTTGAGCGTCTCGGACGCGAAGCACAATCGCGACTCGTTGGCGAAGATGTTGTATTCGCGTTTGTTCGATTGGCTCGTCGAAAGGATTAACCAAGCGATTGGGAATAAGAAAGAGGACGAAGAAGACGCGGAAGATGGAGAGAATATCACTGGCGACAAAAAAAGTAAAAGACGATTCATTGGCGTGCTCGATATTTACGGCTTTGAGAGCTTCAAAAAGAACTCCTTCGAACAGTTTTGCATCAACTTTGCTAACGAAAAATTGCAGCAACATTTTAACCAAAAAGTGTTTAAAATGGAACAAGAAGAGTACGAAAAAGAAGCCATCGATTGGTCGTATATTGAGTTTGTGGATAACCAGGACATTTTAGACGTCATCGAACGTAAAGTTGGCGGTATTATCAGTCTTTTAGACGAGTCGTGCATCATGACATCGACGACGTCTGAGCAATTTGCGCAAAAGCTCTTCTCCGCGTTGGACGACGAGAAACGATTTTCGAAACCAAAACGGTCGCAAATAGATTTTACGTTGAACCATTACGCCGGCGACGTCACGTACGAGAGCGAAAACTTCATCGAAAAGAACAAAGATTACGCGATTTTGGAACACACGGAAGTTTTATCCACCTCGGAAACGAACATTTTGCGTCTCATTTTCGAGGAGAAGGAGAACGAAATCTTGAACGAAGGGAACAAACCGCCGCCGCCGCGCGCGAAGAAATCCGCCATGAAGTTCACCTCCATCGGGAACTCGTTCAAGCACCAACTCAATGATTTGATGAAAAAATTACACGGAACCGAACCGCATTTTGTTCGATGCGTGAAACCGAACCAAGCTTCCGTGCCGAGCACGTTTGAGAACGCCAACATTTTGCAGCAGTTGCGCTGCGGCGGCGTCTTGGAAGCGGTGCGGATTTCCTGCGCCGGGTATCCGTCGAGGAAGCCGATCGAGTTATTTTTGACTCGATTCGGTTTATTAGCTCCCGACGAAGCCGCAAAGTTCTTTACGCCCGGGAAAGAGCGAGAGGCTTTGGAAGGTATTTTGAACGTTGCCAATTTACAAGAGTGGCAAATCGGCAAGACGAAAGTCTTCTTGCGATCGGGGCAAATGGCCGTTTTGGATACCTTGCGATCGAAAAAACTCGGGTGGGCCGCGGTTGAGATTCAAAAGCATGTCAAGCGACGCGTCGCGCAAAAGCAGTACAAACGAACGAAATCGGCGGCGGAAACTGTCAACAAATACGCCCGGGGTATGTTTGCTAGAAAAATCGTTCGGGAGATTCGCCAAACGAAGGCGGTGACTGCCATCCAAGCGTTTGTGAGAATGTCCATCTGCAAGAAGCAATTCGCGGAGACGAAAGAGGCGGCTGTAAAGATTCAAACGCTCGCGCGAGCAGTCAAAGCGAGGAAAGAGTTTTTGGAGCTCAAGGAAAGAAACTTGGCTGCAATCAGAGCGCAAAGCGTGTACCGAGGCCAATTGGCGCGCAACCGCGTCAAGGAAATCAAAAAAGAACAAAGAGACGTGGCGAAAATGTTGGAGGCGAAATCAGAGTTAGAAAAGAAATTAGAAGCCGAACGCGCGCGAGCGAAGATGTTGGAATTACAACGCGAGGAAGAAAAAGTGAAACGCGAAGCCGAGGAGGAAGAGAAGAGGAAAAACGCCGAAAAAGAACGCGAGGAACGAGAAGCCAAGGAGAAAATCGAACGAGAAAAACAACAAGAAGAAGCGGCGTTGGCGGCGAAGAAAGCGGAGGAGGAGCTAAAAGAACTTCGAGAAAGAGCCCAGAAAGAGGAGCTTTTGCGGCAAGAAACCGAGCAAACGGTCAAGAAAGAACTCGAAGAAGCGAACAAAACGGCAGACCAGTATGAAAAAGCGTTGCGCGAAGCGTTGGAGGAAAACGAAAAACTTCGAGACCGGTTGGCGGTGGCTGAAGCCGAATTGGATTCTTTCCGAAACGGTTTGAAAACGCCCGGAACGGCTATGATGACTGGTGGTCCAGGAGGTGGGAAATCGAGAGCTCGAATGATGAACGGCACGCCTTTATCTGCGAGTTCTTTGAATACGCCCATGTCCGCCGGCGGCGGCGAAATGGACCAGTCTGTGGATAAAGAGGTTCCCGATTCCACGTCGCCACAAACGATTTCGTTGAAGGAAGACCACGAAGCGTTGAGAGCTCTGTTGGGTCACGAAAGAGCGCACGAAATCTTCGCCACTCCAGACGGGTCCCCGGCTTTGGCAGTCATCGTGTTCAGATGTTTACTGAGATGGAAGGCGTTTTCGTTGGAGAGAACGTCTTTGTTCGAACGCATCCTCGGAGCGTTTGAAAATTCACTCAACAGGAACGCGAAAGATGACAATAAAGCCGTGGCGTTTTGGTTAACGAACGCGTTTGCGTTGTTGCACTTGCTCCATCGAACTTTAAAGAACAGCGGGAACAGAAATAGACGAGGGGGCGTTGGGATTTTAGACCGCATCAACTCCACCATCTCTTCGAGATTAAAGAGCCCGCCGACGATGTTTAACCAACAACCGTCCATCAGCGGCTCTTCGGATAAAGAAAACGCGGACGCGAATAAAACGCGACGAACGAGTGTTGATGGTAATGGACATGGAAACGGAGGAGGAGGAGGAGGAGGAGAGGAATCCGTGACGGCTATATTGGGCGTGAAGCAAATCGAGGCGAAATACCCGGGCTTTCTCTTCCGCCAATCGCTTGGCATGTTTTGCGAGAAGGCATACGGTATCTTGCGCGATAACACGAAATCAATGATCTCTCCGCACTTGGGATCGTGCATTCAAGCGCCGAGACAACGAACGGGCGCCATCGTCGGCGGTAAATCGACTAACGATAAAGACGGGAAGCACATGCAACTCTCTTCGCACTGGATGTCCATCCTCGAGGAGTTGGATACGATTCTCCTCGCGTTTACGGAAAACAACGTTCCGAAAGCGTTGACGTCCAAGTTTTTCACTCAAATATTTTGTTTCATCAACGTCAACATGTTTAACGCTCTGTTGTTACGAAGAGAGTGCTGTTCGTTCTCCAACGGTGAATATATCGCCGCCGGTTTGAGCGAGCTCGAAAACTGGCTCAACAAGAACGCCGCCGTCGTCGGCGAAGCGCCGAAGAAAGAGTTACGGTTTATCAACCAAGCCGTTCAATTACTCGTGATTAACCAAAAACCGAGGAAAACTCTGAACGAAATAACCTTGGAACTGTGTCCGGTGTTATCTATTCAACAGTTATACCGCATTTGTACCATGTATTGGGACGACAAATACGGCACGGAAACGGTCAACCAAGACGTCTTGAAGCAAATGAAAAATTCCATGATGGACCAGCAATCGAATAACCAACACAATTCATTCTTACTGGATGACGATTCGAGCATTCACTTCAACGTGGAGGAGATTGCGGAAAGTTCGTTGGAAATTACTCTCGATTTCCAATCGAAAGACGATTTACCGGAGGAGTTGGCCGAGAATGAAAAGTTT
>JGI20155J14468_10001265_pt1 | contig 19992 bp, 17 predicted proteins | sample COG_05_FD_14468 | JGI IMG/M metagenome (IMG submission 14468) | reverse complement strand
TTCTTGAGTTCCTACAACGCGCTCTCCGCCTCCGAACTCGACGCCGTCGCGGCGACGATGGCGACCAATCCGGCGTTGAAAAGAGGCATGAGCCGCCCGCAACCGTCTGCGTCGATTATGATGAGTAACAACACGAACAACAACAAGAACAACAATAACACCGCGAAGAAGTAGTAAAGAGCGCGCGAAAACGAGAAATAGACTGAGAAAGAAAGAAAGAAAGAAGACCACTTTTTAATACTAAAACAGTGACATCTCGCGCGTATTCTGCAGAGAACATCGAGAAGAAGTAGTCGAGAGCGCGTGAAAACGAGAAAGAGACGAGAAAGAAAGACCACCTTTTAATACTAAAACAGTGACATCTGAGTATTTTTGAGAGAAGATACGGACCACATTTTTGGATAAACCAATCCATCCTCACAACACGCAACAGAGCAAAGAATAACACGCGATGTTTTCCTCGTCTTTAACGAGGACCTCTTTGGCGACAGAACCAGGANGAACGAACGTCCTTTTATTCTCCTCGTTTTCTCGGAGGAAACGACGAATCGTCGATGTCACCGTCGATGCGGCGAAAGGGAGAAACGCCGGAATGAAAGGACGAAATCCGTCGTCGTTGCACCCAGTGCAAAAGCGCGTCGAGAACTCTGAAGACGAAACCACGTCGACGAGTTTTGAGCGAAGAAAAGAGAGCAGCAAAAGAGAAAAGAGACTCCCGAACGTGAAATACTCCGAACGAACCGGGAAACCGATTGAATATTCAGGCGGGCAAGTTTCCAAACAGTCCCTGAAACGAATCAAAGAAGCGACCGAAACGACGGCACGAGAGAAAAACGAGGAAAATGCGAGAAAAGCAGAGGAGAGAAAAAAGTTTCAAAACGCGCAAAAAAAAGCGGTGCCGCAAATCGTGACCGATCGAATGCTCTCGCGAGTCGTACGGTTTAGCGGGATACCGATGGTTTTAGGATTCACGACGGGACCTACGTATTATTATTTCGCGAAAATTAACACGCAGGAGTGGTTGGAACCTTGGATGTTTTTCGCGGCGAGCACGGCGACGTTTGGGTTGGCGTTTGTCGGGATCACGTACGGCGTGCTCTCGGCGAGCTGGGATCCGAGTAGAGAAGGCTCTGCTTTAGGCGTGGATGAATTTAAAATGAACATTCCGATTTTGTTTCAAACGATTTTAGGGAAGAGCGATAGAGAGTACACGGCGAGCGAATTCGACGTCGACGGCGAAGGCGATTACGATTGAAAAACCACCACCATTTTTATTTACCCTCGGACGACCGAGTAGTATTAGTATTCTTTTACGACGCTCAACGAGAGTACTTCTATGTAATCAATTTTTAGTTAGGTTTACACACCCAGCGCTAGATTTACTACGAGCAACGATTTTTACGGTTTCATTCATTTCACGCTTTTTGACGCTTCGCCTCGCCGCTGACTTCCCCGGACGCATCCGTCAACTCAGAAAAACTCCCTTTCCTCTCGTTGTCGTTTCCACCACCTTCGCGTTCACGTTTCTCAGCTCTTTTCTTCGCTTTTGCCGCTTTCGCGGCTTGCGCCAACGCCGCGCGTTCTAATCGCGCTTCGGCGGTTAACGCGGAACGTTGCGTCTCTTCGCGTTCTTTAAACGTTTGCGCTATAGCTTCCGGCGGCGCGCTGTACAAACCAGTCGCGCCGCTGCGGCGCGCGTCGTTATACATCTTTCTCTTCTTCGCCGCGGCTTTCCTTCGCGCTTTAAACCCGTCCGACGTCTTTTGATTTCTGTAGTAATATACGACGCAATCCGCGGTATCGCGGCCGGGCAAGTGCTTCGCGATGCGTCGAAAGTTCTTTCCGTACGCGGTGAATTTTTCGTGGTACACGCGAATCTCGTCTTCGGTCCAAGGGCGGATGAACTTCTCCGCGTCGTGTTCGGCTTTAGGATCCTCGACTAGACCGTTTCGGCTGTCAAAAATCGCAATGCGTCTTTCGTGTTCGTCCAAGATCATATCCGGAACCTTGCAGAGCGTTTTCAACTCTTCTTTGCGTTGTAACGCTTTGATCATTTGCATCTCCTCGTATTCGGATCGCGCGACACCATCGGAGCGACCGAAGCCAAAACCAGGAGCACCGTACAATCCACCGACGCCGCCCGCACCAATTTGTTGATTTCGCGAATCTGATCGGTTTCTCGAGGAGGACGAAGGTCCACCTCCCATGCCGGTAATGCCTCGGCGATTGCCTTTTTGCGCCAAGCGCTCTCTTCGTTCCTTTTCCGCCGCTTTAAACATTAACGACACGCGCCATCGCTCTCGATATTTCAAGTATTGCAACGCTAACGTGTATTCGTATTCGCTCAACTTTTTCTTTCGTTTGCGCAAGACGTTCATAATTTGTTCGCGAACTTTCCCGCGTTTCTTTTCGTCCTTTTCTTCGTCGTAGACTCTCTTCGCGATATCCGCCGCGTTCGTTTGTTGTTCTTTTGGAATTGAGTAAATACTAGGAAGCGAAATGTGATCTTTGGAGGTGATTCGCTCCTCCGCATCGTCGTGTCTCTTTTTGTTTTCCGCCGCGAATTGCTTTGGAATCTCCTCGCTCACTTTCTTCTTATCTCTTTCGCACATCTCTCTGCACACGCGATTGGCTAGAAATCTCGCCGCCTTTTCGGTTTCTGACGCAGAGGCTTTGCGAATATCCTTCAACTCGCGCTCGCGATTGGCCAACTCTCGAGCTTCTTGGTTTCTTTCTTCCACGAACAGTTCTCGCTGTTCTCTTTGCTTCTCTGCGGTTTGTAATCGGTTTCGAAGAAGTTCCGTCTCGCGTCTCGCGTAACGCAAATCCAAAGAGTCGCCGTCGCGGTCTTCTTTATCTTTTTGTTTCTCCAAACGTCTCTGATCGACGAGCGCTTCGAGTTCTTTTTCCAACTCGACGACGGTTTCGTCCACGCGATCCATCTGCGCGACCAACGCGGCTTTGGTCGTTTTTAATCGATTCTCCGCCGCTTTGAGCTTTTTCAACTCTTTGTCGTCCATCGTCGGCGCCTCCTCTTTCGTCGGCGCTGCTTTCTTTTCGATAGCGACGGGTGGTGCCGACGGCGGTCGAGACGGCGGCTTCTCCTCTTCTTCCTCCTTTTCTTTCTCGACTTTCTTTTCTTCCTCTTCTTCGTTTTCTTCTTTCTTCGGCGGCGGCGCTTGTTGCGGCTTCAAAGACCGACCCCAGCCGAGTTTCTTTTTCGACGGCGACGTCAAATCGCCTTCCGAACCACGAATACCGCTTGTTGCTGGCGGTTTTAACACCCCCGGGGGCGGTCCGACCGGAGCACTCCCGCCTCCACCATCTCCTGGAATTTGCGGTGGCACGTACTTCTTCTGATGTTGCGTCTGCGCTAAAAGACTCGGTCGATTCGCCGGCATCGCCGCGCTCGCCATAATCGGTTCGTCAAAACCAGGTCTCGGTTGACTCGTCCTCCCGCCCGTCGGTATCGGCGGAAACCTCGACCCCGAGGGAGGTGCCATCATCCCCGGCGGAGGGCCTCTTCCCATCCCCGGTGGTGGCAACTCGCCTACCTCGCCGTCCTCGGCGCCTTGATCGTCATCCGCCGCGGGATATCGATCCCGACTCTGCGCCCGATGCTGCTGCGTCATCATCATTTGCGGTCTGTTTGCTCGCGGCGGTGACCTGTTTCCTCCGTAATACCCTCCTCCTCCTCCTCCTCCTCCTCTGTTGCTTCCTTGAAACTGTGGTGGTGGTGGACCTCTCGCGTTGCCCATCCCAGGCGGCGGGCCTCTCGGCGGGTGTTGTTGTTGTTGTCCTCCCACAGGGGCAGCCTCGTCCTGTTTTGCGTACATTTTGTGTGTAAAGGTGAGCCGCGAACAACGACAACAACGCATCGTCACGATCGAGAATTTACGCGGAATAAAGCGAAAGCGAAAGAGCGCGAACGAAAATCCACGAACGAGGGAACGCGACTCGCGGGAACGACGGGAAAAGAGCGAGAGAGAAAGAGAGGAAATTGATCTCCTTTTCCCTAGAGACGAGGATGCGAGTCTTTTGACGAGATGATGATGATGTGAAGAAAAGCAAAAAGAAACGCGCACCCGTGGTTTTCCTCCTAATCCTCCTCCTCGATGAAACTGATCTCCTCTGTCGGGCCAGTTTCCCACGCCTTTTCTGTCCGACATGACGCGAAGCGAGACTCTTTACGTGCGTGTACTCTCGATAAATTCTGAGGAGAATTGGAGCACATTTGGGGAAAAGACGACAGAAAGAGCGACGAGATTACTTTAACGATGACGACGAGCTTGAGCGCGTGCGCGACCCTGATGAGACGCAGACGATCGTCGTCGCACTCGTCGTCGTCGTCGTCGAGATCGTCGCGACGCGTTTTGACGACGACGACGATGATGATGCGAGGAGGACGAGGACGAGAGAAACGTGTAAAACAACGAGCAGCGGGGAAAACAAAGAGGAAAGCGAAGAGTGACGACGACGACGATGTGATGAAACAAGACATGAACGCGTCAAACATCGGGCAACCGATCGACGCACCGATCAATCCAATCACGGCGGAACCTTTGGTGAAAGGACAAGTGACCGCGATCGTGACCGGGGTGATTTCGGTCCTCATAGCGGTCGGGTATTTGGTCTTGGTGCAAGTGATGGACAGTCGAGATATGGTGCCGCCGGTGGAAGAGGAAGCGTACGGGGACGGGTCAGTTCCAGCGAAGGTGGTCGTTTCCGCCGCGGAGAGTAAGAGTAAGAATACTAAGAATAACAACGCGATCGAGTGGGAGATGGTGGAGATGGAGTGAGGATTGGAAGTGTTGTTATTAAATAATATCTCTGATTAAAACGCTCGGCCGCCGACACGTAAACCCGTGCGCGAGAGTAAAAAGTTCCGTCTTCTTCTTCTTCTTCTTCTTCTCTACTACGCGGAGGATCTTTCTAAAGGTGGCAATTCGGTCAATTTCACGTTATCTCTCAACCATTGAATAGTCTTTGCCGCCTCCAACGCCGCTCGCGCGTTTTGAATCATTCTCTCTTCGTCGTATTCGATGCCTTGCGCCTCGAGATCTTTCACCTGGTTTTTCAATTCGTCGGAAAGTTCGCCTTGCGTGATGACCATATTTTTTTCAGTGAACAACGCTTCGCACGCGATGGTTCTTCTACAAATGAGTTTAATCTCCTCGGCTCTTTCCGTGACGAACTTGTTCATGTTTTTCTCCGAGGCTAACGCTTGAATCGCTTTCATGGACATTTTACCTTCCATTTGCATTTGGGTCAAGTGTTCGCCAAACATGTTTTCGGATTGTTCTCTCAACACAGATTCCGGAATTTCACACGAGCACGCCGCCGCTAACGCGTCTAACACGGCTTCGTCTTTCACAATCTTCTCTTCGACTTCTCGAGACATTTTCTGCGCCTCCAGGATTTGCGCTTTCGCCTCGTCGACGGTTTTTGACCCGGTAAAAATGTCCTCGGCGATGTCGTCCGACAACGTCGGCATCTCTCGCGAAAACAACTCGTTCACTTTGACGGTGAACATTGCCGTTTTACCGGCGACGGATTTGACCGACCAATCTTCCGGAAAAGATAAGTTGAAATCTTTCTCCTCTCCCGTTTTAATCCCGACGATTTGTTCCATCAACCCGGGTAATTTCAAATCCGTCGTCGCCGTATCCAATCGAAAATCTTTCGTTTCAATCCCCGGCAACGAGTTCCCGCTCGTATCCATCGCATTAATATCAATCACGGCAACATCGCCTTCCTCTAATCCTCTATCCGCGATCACTCGCATCGTCGCCAAATCTCTCAATCGGTTCTCAAACAACGTCTCCGCGTCTCTCTTATCGGTTTCGTCGTTCCCCGGGCTGACGTACGTCGCCTCCAAACTGTCGATATTTTTCGTCCACTGCACCGTCGGTTGCACACAAATCTTAATCACGTATTCCAGCTCTTTCGACGGCGTACACTCTGGCCCACCAAACGCTTCCGCTAACTGTCTCGGCGTCGTCGCGATCGTTTCCGAATCCTGGATCGCTTCCTTGGCGACGAATTGCATCGCTTGCGGCAACGTGTTCTGCAACGTATCCTCGATGCACAGTTGCAAAAACGTATCCTTCCCGACCGCTTTCAAAAGCATATTCATCGGTGGTCTCTTCGTATCACTTTTCTTTCTCGACCCGTCTTTTTTCTTCGGCGCTTCAAACCCTGGAATTTCCGCTTGCGCGACGGCTTCGTCGATCGCGTTTTCGTAGCTTATGGCCAAAACATCCATCGGGACCGCCACGGATAACTCCACCACGCACCCGGGTTTCACCTCGGATTTTTCCACGCGAATGTTTGATACCGCCGAGTTTGACGGTGGTTTCGCCATGTTCGTGACAATGAGCGTTTTCGATGACCTCTCGTTTTTGCGCGATTGTCTTCTTCGCGGATGCCGCTTGACGTGCACCGCGTTCGTTCGTCTCGACGACGAAGATGATGTGTTTTGTGCCGCCACGACGAAGCCCCTCTTGAGGAGGGCATTTTCACTCGCAAACATCACGTTTTCAAGAAGAATCCTTCGCGTATTCTGTGTGTGTGTGTGTGTGTAAAGCAAAGCGCAGATCGTGTTTTGTGCGTTGTTCAAAACGTACTCTAACTGCTCCGACGATCGTCTCTCTTTCTCTCTTTCTCTCCGCTTTAATTTAAACGCGCAAATCTGTAATGGATATAATGGAAAAAGAGGTTTTTGTTGGTGCAAAAAGAGAGAAAAGAGGACAACGCTTCTTTGTGAAAAAGAGACACGTCTGCAGCTCAAAAGTTCAAGTCAAAACGATTTCTCTCTCTTTCTTTCTCTCTCTCTCTTTCTCTCATCACTTTTTCTCTCTCTCTGTTATTGTATTCGTCTCAACAGAGAGCACGATGTGCAGTGGAAGCTGACACCATCAACGAGCGCTTCTATTCACGCACTTTTAGCGTCATCATCGACGACGAAATAATAATGGAAGAAGAAGAAGAAGAAACTTTGACAGAGACGAGGACGAGGACGACGATCGAGTCTCTCGAGCGCGACGTCGAGGTAAGACGACTCGCAACTTTCTCTCTCTCTTTCGAATTGGAAAACGCTCTTTCTCTTTCTCTCGCTCGCTCTCTCTTCTGAACGCTGACGCTCCTCTTCCCTCTCTCTCTCTCTATATATATATCAGGCGATAACGATCGAACGCGTGCAAATTTTGGAGCGGTTATCGAGACATTCCGCGGTCGCGTCGACGTCGGCAAACGCGAGGAGGAAGCTGATGAAGTCTTCAGACGAGGACGAGGACGCTGGTGTCGCCTCAGACGAGGAGGAGGAGGAGGAGGAGGAGGAGGACGACATGAACAACAACAACATCGACGGTTTTACTACCACGCAAACAACTACGAGTACGAGTAAAGCGAGAAGTATACGCGCGTCGAGAATGGCGAGCGTTCTTTTACACCATCTGGCAAAACGAGAACACTTGACGTGCGCGTCGCTGGATATCGTGCGGAAGATGAAGGAGAAGCGGAAAGGCGTGTTTGTCCTCGCGAGCGAAGAAGAAGAAGAAGCAGGAGGAGGAGAAGAAGAAGAAAAGTCCTATCCGCTCTTGCTGGACGAGTTGGCAAAAAGCGTCGCTTTGATCAACCAAGCGTCGTCGATGGCGAGGAATCGTGATGGCGACGATACTACTATTCGCGCGTTTGCGTCGATGTCGTCGAGAGTTTCGTCGCATGCTAGGAAACGAACGCTCGCGGTCGCGGAAGAGTGTCGACGCGCGTTGACGACCATTCTGAGACGCTCGCTGAAACGAACGAATTGGCCACCTCCGTTGACGCCTTCGCAGTTGAGCGAGTACGAGTGGAACGTTGGTGAGAGTGAGAGTAATGGGGTAGTAATCAGTCGATGTTGCGAGCTGTTGTTTGTGTTGCAAACCGCGTTGGAAAGCGATATTTTTATCAGCGGCGATAATAGAAAAGATAGTATAGATATTAGAGTCGGTCAGTACGATTTCGTGGCCGAAACTTTTGCCTTAGCCGTTCAAAAACGATTCGTGAAAGCCTTTGCGAGCGCGCAACATTCGAGAGCGCCGGAGTTGATGTTGAATTGTTGCGCGAAACAGATTGAGTTTGTGCCATCGTTCGTCGCCTCGGCGTTGATTCAGTGCAACAAAGACGAGAAGGACAACGATGACGCTGGTAGTAATGACACGACTTCTTTCTTAGAGGAACTGTTCGAGAAACGTGCCAGCGCATTTGCTTCTACGATCGCATCCGCGCTCAGCGATTCAGCTCGCGCGCTGTTGGAAGACGTGTACTGCGCCAAGTGTGAATCGGACGCGAAAAAATGGTGGCTGCACTTGGCAGATTGCGCCATCGCGTTTGACGAAAAGTGTGAGAAAGATTTCGGACGGTTTTCGAACGCACCGAAATGCTTAGACGTGTTGGCGGACGGAAGCGAAGATTGGAAGGTGTCCTGGTTGTTGTCGGAATTAGAGGCGAGTTGGAACGAGATTAAACCGCTGTTGGATTCCAAAGATGCGGGATGGGAGTGCGAAGCGAGCGGATACGCAGAAGGGTCTCCAGACGACATCGAAAGGGACACGTTTAATGTGGATGTTGGAGATGACGGAACTTTACCCGGCGTAACCGCGCCTAAAGTCTCGACCGTTCTCGCTACTCTGCTCGCAAATTTAGTCGCGAGAAGCGAAAAACTTTCAGACGACGAACACAAAGTTGAGTTTCTCGCGAGAGTGCCGGCGCTTCTAGTCGAGAAGTTTCGCGACGCCGTCGATGACAAGGCGAACGAAGTCGAACACGATTTGTTTTCTGAAAACATGGACGTTGTCACGCGCGCGGTGATTCGAATTGGAGCGTGCATCGCGGCGTCGTTGAAGATTGAGGAAACTTTGAGCGAACTTTCCGAGTTGCCGTTTTTAGTCGACCTGGTAAGAGGGTACAAAAGAGACGACGACGACGAGGACGACAACGAAGACGATAGCATCGAAGGCGTTTTTGACGACGAATGCAAGATGTTCAAAGACTTGCGAGAGGTATGGATTGATCGCTTAGCGAACGTCGCGGTGGGTAAATCGTGCGACGCTTTGGATGGGTACAGATCCTACGCTTCCGCCTTGCGCTTTACGAAATGCGGCGTCGGCGTTAAAAACGACGACGATGATCGAGAAAACACTTCGCCTCCTGCGTCTCCATCTTCTCAGTTTCCGACCAAAGCGAGTCATCTCCTTTTAGTCGGTCTTCCCGCTCTTCGCGCGTGGCTCGCGCTTCTCCACAGATCTCTCGATTCTCGAGCGTTCCAACGCGTTTGGCGAAAAATCTGCACGTCAGTTTCCAAGCGCTGCTTCTCGGACGATATCGTTCGCTACCTCCTCGAAAAGCAAAAGAAAGAAATGTCCGAGGAAGGCATAAACCAGTTCGCGATTGATGTGGACACGTACGTGGCCACTTTTGTTCCGTATTCTACGAATAGAAAAGCAGTCGCTCTGGCGATCGACCGGCGCGTTCGAGACTTCTTGAGCGGCAAAGTTTAACAATAATAACACAATAATACGAGTAACTTAACTCTCTCTCTCTCTCTACTAATCATTTTTAATACAACAAAAGCTACGTACGTTATCACAACCCTCTTCTCCTATCTGGATCTTCCACGATTAACTCGTCCACTCCCCAATCTTCCCAACTCCCGTCCGGCATGAACCTTCTCACCGTAAACGGCACTCGTTTCTCCCTCAATTCCTTATTCGCAATGTCCAGTGGGTCCGTCTCGCCTTCCAATTGCACTAAAACCGGCGCGTTCATGCTTATTTGCAGCGCCCTCGTGCCTAAAATTCTCGCGCGTTCGTATTTCGTCATGTACGGTGTCGTCGTTCGTTGGTCTTTCGGGACCGCTTTCCCTCTTTTCCCTCCTCCTTCTCGCGCACCCAACGATGATGATCGATCCCCGGAGGCGATGATGTTGTCCCCGTCCACATCCATCCCTTCGTCCTCCTCGTTCCCTTCTTCGTTGTTGTTGATCATCTCCGGTTCTGCTTCTTCTCCGCCTCCCTCGTACTCTTCATCTTCGTCCATGGTATTCTTTTATCACTTAAGCTTCGTATTCTCGTCGTCTCGCCTTTGTGTGTTCTTTTCGCGCGGAGTAGACAAAGCGTCGAATGTGAGCCGCAATTTCAACAGACCATCTTCACCCATTTTTGAGCTCAAAGAGGCAAAAAAAACAAAAAGAGCTGTCGAGAGGAAATTTTTCTCAAAAACAACAAAAAAAAAACAGAATTGAAAAATATTTGTGATTAAACAACTTCGCAAACGTTATCATATATACGCGCGCACGGAAGACGCACGCGCGACAAAAACACGCGTGTGGTAGTAGTTTCGGTTTGAATCCTTCTTTTTTTTTCTCTCTGTTGAGAGGTTTCTGTCGTTTGGGTTTTAGAGTAGGATTTTCTCATCAGTTGGGAGAAAAACAATCCAAATGTCTTTCTCGAAACTGACGAAAACGATGTACAAATCCATGCTCGGGAGTTTTATATCCGCGGCGAAAAGACCACCGTCGACGATTCCAGCGGTAGTTACGATCGCCGATTTCAGTCGGTGTCATCTCGTGGAAAAGGAGGAGGAGGAGGAGAAAAAGAAATGGAAGTCGTTCTCGGACGCGGATTTTGGAGGCCGAAGTCGAGCAACTCTGACGACGACGAAGAAGGAAAAGAGGAACCACGTGAACGAGAACAACTTTGATGATATTGGTGGTTATGGCAGCGTCGTGTTCGAGGGAAACTTGGATTCATCGGTGCCGCAATTGAGAGACGAGAAGATGCGAGAGATTCGGAGCTTGAAACGGTCCGGGTTCGCCGGTTTTGGATGGAACGACGTGAAGGCGCGACTGACGAAAACGTCGAGAGAGAGGAAGGATGACGAAAGCGAAGAACAAGAACGAGAAGAAGAAGAGGACGTAGATTTGGAGTATTTTTCGCACGTGCGGTTTACGATGAGAAACTACGACGGCAGAGCGTACGTGTGCTCGATAAAAACCGAGAGAGACGCGTTCGGGAACGGAGAACACGATTTGTGGCAGGCGTTTTTACTCGCGCCGAAAACGACGACGAGCGAAGAAAGTAGTAGCGGTCGTACGAACTGGACCGAACTCACCGTCCCGCTCGATCAGTTCATGAAAACCTACAAAGGAGGCGTGGTGGAGTCGCAAACAATCGGTGGTAAAGACAGTTTACGACGACGAGGGAACATGCGATCGATTGGTATCGCCTGCGGCGGTTTAGAGTTCGGCAAAGGCGACATGGACGGCGCGTTTCGATTGGAGGTGAAGAAAATCGAGTTGTTGGACGAAGAGAGAGCGGGGGCGCTTTGAAGACGGAGAAAAAAACGCAGCACCTCAAATAATAGAACTAGATAGATGGAGTAGTGTTCATAATAGAGTAGTCTTTCGGAGCGATGTAAAGTACGAAGTGATCAAGTAAATACGATGACCCGGATGAAATACGATGCTAACAGTGTATTCGCTTTCCTTCTCTCCTTATAAAAAATGCCTCCGCTTTCTGAAACGATGACGAATTCAAACTTACAAAAAATGGATATCAAAGACGAGGAGTTGAACTCCATCCTCGACGGATTGTGCAAGATGTTCGAGGAGAAGCACAAACGACCGCCGACGGAGGACGAGATTAAGATTTGGATTTCTCAGTTGAAGGATGCGAGCACGGACTAATAAACGGAGCTCGGGGAAAAATTCAAAATTCGAAACACACACACAAGAACACAAATCACATCACACACGAGAGAGAACGAAAGAGAAGAGGGTTTGAACAACGTTCGTTCGCGACAAAAGAGCGCTCTTTTGGAGTGGACTTAAAAACGATAGTTGCTGCTCTGAGTGATTAGGATGCGCGTCGTCTCTGTAAAAACTGTCCACTATTTATACATAACAAACAATAATTCAAAATCTCACTTTCTTCACGTTTTAGTAGCAAAGCGACGGGAACGGATACGGGCGCACAAATTTTGCACACGTTTAAAGTCGCGGAGGGATGCAGCGAATAGCTCGCGTCTTGTATTACAGCTTTTTGTTTTATGATTAATTTTTCTCTCTTTAAAGCGGGCTTTCCAATTCCAACGACTTATCGCCTTCGTCTTCTTCTGGTCTCGTTTTCAAACCCATCGGCGTGATTTCCACGTTATCTCGGTCGATTCGGTTGATATTTTTTGGCGGTTTAAACTGAGGCGTGGATTGACCGATATCGTCGAAGCGAATCTGCGGGTTGGTCGCCATCGAACGCGTGAGTTTTCTGTCGGCCAAAACCGTATTACCGTTGGGTGTCGTTCGCAACGCATTCGGAGGCGGCGGCGAGGGTGGGAGTGGTGGTTGTGGCGACTTTGCTTCACCGTTCACCGGCGCTGCTACTGCGTTGGTACTTTGTCCTCCACCTATCTTCGGCGTCGGAATTTTCTTCAAACCGGGAGCTGATATATCTTTTCCTTTCGACAACTTATCGCTCGATCCATTTCTATTGTTATTCGTATTGTTCTTATTCTTGTTGTTCTTCTTATTATTATTATCTGTCTTCTCGTAAAACTTGTCCGTGTCTTCGATGCCTGGCTTGCACAACCTCTCTAAAACGAAAAAGTTACTCTTGTTCGACAAATTCCTCTTTAACTTCTCTTTACTCACAAACTCAAAGTCGCGAAAATCAAACCCGGGTCCGACGCCTTCGCCTAAAAGCGCAAAGTCAAAACTTTTCGTCTTCTCTAAAGTCGCCGCTTTGAAATAATTTCCAGGCACAACGACTTGTGGTTTATCGCCCTTACTCAAATTTGAACCTAATCGTTCCACGTAATACTCTCCCGTGGATGGATTGACGATGTGATACAGCACCGTACACCCGTAGTGAAAATAATGCACGTGGTCGCTCTTGTTACACACCAATCCTTGGTAATCCTCAATCAAATAGTAAATAGACGTCATCGTGTTCCTCGCATTCCCTCCGGACGTTTTCACCAAATCTCCGTTCGAATCTGTTTTCCCTCGACTCGCCATCGGCGTCGCCCCAGACCTGTGGGTTTCTCTGAAATAGCCACCTTCCGGGTGCGGAATCAAATCCAACGCTTTGACACAGTCCTTTTTTTTCAAATTTCCCGACTTTGCGTGAGATTTTTTGTACGCGAAATACCACAACATCATCGCGGACGACGCCGAAAGAGCCGCCGCGCCAACAACCACGAGCGCGTTGTTGGCGTTTTTATCCTCATCAGAGCGGGAGAAAAGCTTTCCTAAGCCTTTTTTCTCGCGCATCAAAGTCGCCACGAGAGTTTGCGTCAAACCACCCGCTGTCGTGGGTGTTCCTCCTTCCATTTTTTTTGTCTCTTTTTTCTCCCTTTGTGTCGTGAGAGCAGCTTTTTTTTTGAGGAGAGGCTGCGTACAAATTTTATTTCATTTAAATTCATCAAACTCTCTTTATTTAAACTCAGAATCCTTTCTTCTTCTTTGGTGGTGGTGGTGTATTGTCGTCGCGAATCGATCGAGAGAAGAAGAACGCGCGACAGATACTCTCGGCGACGTCACGAGCGAGCGCTTTCGGAGGCGAGCGTTCAGAGAGGAAACGACGAAAGGTTGAGAGAGAAACTTTGTTCGTTTTTAAAAAATTTGTGTTTTGTTTTCCCCGGGAAATCCCATTCCCGAGAGATTGAACTCGTTTCTGAGAGGTTTTCCGATTTAAACTCGCGCTCGCGCTCGCTCTCTCTCTGAAGCGCGCGCGCGCGAAAGAACAATCGCATCGAACGAACGAACGAACGAACGAAAACGCGACGATGATGAAAGCGACGACGGAAACGAAAACAACGAAACCCTCGTCGTTCACGTTGGACGACTTGATGCTCGGCCGAGTGCACCTCTCGAAGGGAGAGAACGACGAGGAGGAAGAGGAAGAGGAGCACAGGGAAATCGTCTTCTCGTATCCTCTCCTCTTTCGAAAGAAAAAGAAACAGAAGAAAGAGAGTGGGTTAACGAGGCAACGTGAAAAGCATTTGGAGGAAGAGGAGGAGGAATTTTTGGCAAAAAACTCCTCGCCTCGCGAGAAAGAAGGTGCACAAAATATGACGGAGCTGCTCCTCGACGCGCGACGAAGAGATGATCGATTCGAGCAGCAACGCGAGATGCAGATGCAAATGCAAAGAGAACACGTGGAGAAGATGGTTACAGGGTTTCCGTACGCGAAGAAGCATCAACAAGAACAGCATCATCGTCATCATCGTCGTCAACGAGAGCAAGAACAAGAACAACAACGCGCGTCGCCGAGGCGCGACACCGGAAACGCACCACATGAACAACAACAAGAAGAACAAAACGCATTAACAAGCCCACCGCGAAGGATCACGTTGCAGCCGTCGCCGCTGAAAGCGTCGAATCAACGCCCAGAGGCGTCGCCGGGGATGCGAGCGCTCGGTTTGTCGCCGTCACCGGTGAAGCAAATAGAAAATAACAAAAACGATAGAAATAGACAGCAGCAGGAAATAGAAGACGACGAGACGATGAAGGAGACGTTAGAGTACAGAGGTGGGTACGTGGACGCGCATCCGAAAATAGAGAAGCCACCGTCGCCGCCGAGAGGATTCTTTCGGAAAATAGACTCGGTCGCTTCGGATGAAAAGCAGCAACGACGACAACAACAACAAAACGACGAAGACGACGTCTACATCGAACCGAGAGGCGCGCATAGACGAAAGTCACCATCCGGTGGCGTTCGCGCATCTGAGTCGACGATGACGATTGATGTACCGTCAAAGAAGAACGGTGCTCGAAAAGGACGTCGCGAATCCGAGGAGCTGCGATTGGAGGCTTCAAAAATTTTAGGCATCACACCGCCGCCGTCTCAAAAGTATGGAGGACATCATCCTAGAGCCATCGTGGCAACGCTCGTCTCGAACAACGATTATCAGTACCGGTTAGACGAGAGTAGCGATTTCGAAGATGGGCGTCGTCGGTCTTCTCGAGCGAACAAAAATTTCCCGGCGAGGCCGTACTGGGAAACGAACACCGCGAGGTACGAAGAGAAACGAAAGTTACAAGAACAATCGTTCGATATGGACGGCGATGGAAGCAACGACAATTGGATCGGTGGATTAACCGACGAACGAAGCGAAAAGATGTATTACAAGAGAGTTGCGTATGCGAACGGAAATGGAAGCGTGAACGGACAACAGCCACCGAGAAGAAAGAAACGCGGTCGGCCGCCGGGAACGAAAAATCCTCCCAATGCCAAAAAAACGGGACCAAAGACGAAGAAGACAGTCAGCGCGAATAACTCGGAAGACGACGACGACGGTGACTATCGCTCCGGAGAGGAGAAACCGAAGAAAAAACGCGGTCGACCGGTTGGTTGGCGCAAGTACGCGCAGCAAGATACGCAGGAACACCAACAGCACCTCCTTGAAAACCACCAGCGAGAACGGCGAAGATACGAGGAGGAGACTAAGAACGATTATGATGACAAGGCATCGGAAAGATCGCATCCTGTTTCCGCACCTCCTTCCGAACAAAAGCGCCCACTACATTCACAACCACCGTTGCCAGAACGTCAACAACCGCAACAAATACAACCGACGGTCGTGCAACAAATGATCCCGGTAGTGCCTTCCTTGCAACCACCGCTCGTGGATAATCCAACCGCTGCGTCGAATGAAAAGGCGTGCTTGCAATGCAAACGAAGCGACCACGATTACGCGTTACTCGTATGTGGTGGATGCACGAAATGTTTCCATACGTTCTGTTTGGTACCACAAGTTTCGAAAATACCCGACGGCGATTGGTTCTGCTACGATTGCGTTGCAAACGGGAGGAGTGTTGCAAAGAAAGAGGAAGACGACAAGGCCGACGAAGCGCCAGGCAGCAGCGACTCCAAGAAGAAGAAAAAGAAGGACGCTACCAAAGAAGGCGAGGAGGAAGAAGTCAAGGTGAAGAAGAAACCAGGCCCGAAACCAGGGTCAAAACGCCGACCGGATGCGAAGAAGCCAGGCCCAAAACCTCGCAAGAAAACGCGACACCGCGCGTACTCCTCGGACGAAGACAGCAGCTCCTCGGACGAAGGCGAAGCCGTCGGCTGGACGCGAGGTGGCCAACGCGTCGTTCAAGGGAAAAGCGCACCTCCATCCGCGCTCAAAAAAGGTCACTCCATCGATGAAGAAACTGAAGAAGCCGAGGAAGACGTCGAAGAAGATGATGTTGCCATCAACAACTCCAAGACTGTATGGTCTTTCGAGGAGCTCGTCGCGCTTGAAAACGCGCGAGCTACGGTAAAGAAGGACGAAAACTACTGGCAAAACATTGCCAGAAGAATACCCGTGGAACAAAACTGCGCTCCAAAAACCGCCAAAGAGTGTCGTCAGAGAGTGTACGAAGGCATGCCGTCTGAAACCAGATAGATTTAGATTGTTAGTTTGCTTGTTCAAGAGAAACATATTAGCGCGTTCACNCATAAAATGATAAAATTCATCTCACATATTGGTATATTAAACGATTTTTTTTCCTCAGACAACAAACACAACAAACGAGAAATGCTCACCACCACGAAGCGCTACTCTCCCGAAGCCATACGAGGTATACTCGTCCTCTCTGTGTCCTCCGTACTCTTTCTTTATCTCACCGCGTGGCTGCTCTTTCTCCCATTCATCGACGACGACCATCACGTGCGCAAATTCTTCTTCCCCGGTGGGACAAACAGACAGTTAGTGGCGAACGTGTTGACGAGGATTGGTGGGGCGATGATTGGTTTGTGTGGAGCGACGATTGGTGTAGCGATGGTGAGGAAGAAAGAGCGATGACACCAACGGTGTTTTTGGATTGCGTTTCTTCTTGTTGTTCGCGCGCGTAGCTTTAGCCTCATCGCGATAGCGCTTTGATTTTAGACTTTGTAGACACTTATGTATCAGCTAATAACTACCAGGTACTATTATTATTGCTGCTGTTCTTTCACCCGTCCTTCGAACGCGTCTAAGGATTCTACTAATAACGACCAACTGTTCGATTTATCGGCGCCGATGTTCGAAACCTCTTTGGTTTCGTTCGCGTTGCTCACCGCTCTTAATCCGAGGAACGCAAAGTTGCTTTGCGAGTCGTCGTCTTCACCGGCGGATGCTTCTTCCTCGTCGTCTTCGTCTGAACCGCTACTGAAGGCTTTTTGACGCAGTTGCTCGGCTTTTTCGGCGACCTTTTCTTGAAACGTCATGTTCGCTCTCACAGTAGCCGCGTCTGGGAAGACGTCTATGCGCAAACCGTCCTTGTTCTTTTGATACTGTAAAGCGGTTAAAAACTTCGATCCTCTCGGAGGCGGAGGGACGTACGAGGTGAGTTTTTTCCGGTCCTCCTCGGATTTTGTTTCCGGTATTTGAGCGTCGTAGATGCTCAAGCCGTTGTCAGAGGCGCTTCGAATGGCGTTGGTTGTTGCGTCGACGTTGGTGGATTCTATGCACACGGCTTCGAGAGAATCTCTTCGTTTCGCAACGCTTGCGATGACTGGAACTCCGTTTGGCGAACGCAAATCAAAGTATCCAAATCCGTACAACAACTCCCCGCCGGCTTCGTACACTCTCGATACTCGAATACCAAAGGGCACCGTGCACTGAATGTACTTTAACTTTTCAACCACATTATTGCTATCGTTTGCGCCATTATTCAAAGAAGAATCAAGAGGATGAATCTCAATCGAAGCTTTCCCGCCGTCATCTTCATTCAACGTCTCCCTTCCGTAAGCCAATCGCACTACCCCACTCTTCTCGTTTATCGACGTCACTCGCATCCCCATCGCGGTTTCCCAAAACTGCGTCTCGCTCTTCACGTCTTTCACCGCTATCCTTATACCCGAGGCATAATACGCTTCATCCGTATTCCCGGTTTTACTCAATCGTTCTTTCTGCTCTCGAACAAACTCGCCGTTCTTTTGAACCCGCGATATTTGCTTCTCGAAAAACGTCTTCTCTCGTTCCAAACCTTCTTTCTCCTCGGAAGAGAGCTCTGGATTTTTCAACAACTCGTCGGTTTCGTCGAGCATTTTTTGCATCGAATCAATCACTTGCCCGGCAAACGAGGGACTACTTTTCATGATAAATGCACTCGCCAAAGCACTCGCCAAGCTGCGGCGTCTGAAAGATACGCAACAAAGTTCAGTGTTCGTTTCGCTCTCGTCTTTTGCTGCGCGTTTCTCGCGCTCGTTCTCCCTTTTGATTGCGGCGAAACGAGTTCGATTTCGAAGGTGACGACACCGACGAAAGCAATTTTTCCTTTCCACGTGCACTGACGACGACGACGATTCAGACGACGACGACGGAGGAGCGGTGCTGAAGCTTCGCAAAGAGGACGATGCGAGCATGGTTCTGTTCGTTTATACAGTTTTTTTTACGTCCGCGGTTACTATGTATTCGTGTTATTATATAAATACGCTGAAGCTCCTATTATTGTTATGAAGCGTCAGAGAGCTACTTTCTACTTTCTATTCGAGCATGTTTCTTAATCGATCGACGGCGAGGATAAATTCTTTCTCGTCTGTGATTCCGCCGTTCGCACCGTCGTCTATAACCTTTCGAGATTCTCGAAGGGTTTGCGTGAACCCATCGCTTCTGAACTGATTGACGGCGTCTTCGTTCGTCGTAAAGTCTACGCGTTCGGCGATATCTAAGAGCAAGCGAGCGTACGACTCTCGTTCTTGCGCGAGGTCTGTGAGCGAGGATGACGATGAACCGCTTTCCACGTTCACAGATAACTTTGTCGCCACAACTTCTATCACTTTCGCGTCTATCGTCCGTTTCATGGCCTCTTCCGACGTCACGCTCGCGTGTCTCAACAACGCCGCCGCCTTGACTCTGGTCTTGACGACCGAAGACGTCAACCCGCACTTCGCTAACGATTCAATCCCATCTGATTCCACGAACATACTCATCACCTCTGCGTTTCCTCTCACTAAACAGCTCAACGCGTATATAACTTTCGCGTTGCTCTTCTTATTCAAATGCTTCTCCGATTGCAACGCGAGCAACAGTACGTTCAAAGCGTCGCACGCCATGGCGTTCTTTTGCGCCTCGGGGTGATTCTGCACCGATACCGCCACGCACTCCGCGCTCATCGCTCGAATTCCATCCCACTTCTCCGATTGAATGCCTTCTAAAAGAGGTTCGAGCCCGCCAATTTTCCCTAAATCTTTCGCGTTATCCACCGACTCCAACCGGTCTCTCAGTTCCTCCAACGCGAGAACTCTCTCCTCTTCCTCTTCTTCCGTCTCGATACGTTCGCCTCTCGGGTCCTTCCCGATGATTTTCTCCGTGATTTCTTTAATCCGTTTCACCTCGTCCACGACTCCGCTCTCGATGGCTTTCAAGAACCACGCGCGGTCTTCCTCGGAAATCGTTCTTCTCGTTTGCGCTTTCTCCTTCATCTCTCCTCCTCCTTTCGCTTTCAACTCCGCCTCTTGCCTCAAGCCTTCATCGACGGACCATTTCAGAATCGCGTTCCAGTTTGGATTCCCCGCGCTGTCGCGCAAAGAAGAAGAGGAAGAATTTTCGGACATTTTCGCTCTCGTATCCGACGACGCGCGCAAGAACAACGCGCTTCTTTTCCTTCTTCTTTTGATCTCTCTCTGAATCTCTCTCTCTCTCTCTGATATGTGTGTGTGTTTCTTTTGCGGGTGTGAAAAGTGTGGCACAACAGGTGCCTTCTCTCTCTGAAAGAACAACCTTCTATTTCTTTTCTGCATGCCTTTTTTTCACTCGTTTTCTGACACACGCACTCTTCTCTCCGACACGCACTCTTCTCTCTGACACGCGCGCTCTTCTCTTTTGATCTCTTTCGATCTCTTTCTCTCTCTTTCTCTGATATGTCGTTTCCTAAGCCTTCTCTCTCTCTCTCTCTCTCTGTAAAGAACAACTCCTTCTATTTCTTTTCTGCCTTTTTTTCACTCGTTTTCGTAAATACAAAAAGGAAAGGTGAGCTTGTGT
>JGI20155J14468_10001258_pt1 | contig 20080 bp, 19 predicted proteins | sample COG_05_FD_14468 | JGI IMG/M metagenome (IMG submission 14468) | reverse complement strand
AAGAAAGCGGCTTATGGACAGTTACTACCTCTCACAAAGAAAAAATCGTCTGCCGGTACCTTGTCCTCGCAATTGGAGCGCTTTCAGAGCCTAAAACACCTGATATCGATGGGGTCGATACTTTTTCTGGAGATACCTACTTCACGTCTAACTGGCCTAAAGATCATACTGTAGACCTGACTGGAAAGCGCGTGGGGATTATCGGGACCGGCTCATCCGGAGTACAAGCGATTCCCGAAATTGCAAAAACGGCGAGCGAGGTGCATGTATTTCAGCGGACTGCTAACTATGTGACACCAACGCGATCTGGTCCAATGGATCCCGACTTAGTGGCTAAGCTACGAAAAGATCCACACGCCGTCCGACAAGCTTCTCGTGAAACGTATGGTGGCCACACACCATTAGATATTGGTAAAGAACGCTTCTTGGAACTCGACAAAGCCGGACGCGAACATGCCTTATCTGAAGCATGGGATGGAACATATGTGCCCTTGGCGTTCAGAGATGCCTATCTACCCGAAGCAAACGCGGCCATATCTGATTTCATTCGAGAGAAGATGTTGGAGCAGGTCAATGATTCTTGGACTGCTAACCACCTAGTCCCATGGGATCATCCATTCGGCGGAAAACGACCCTGCATGAGTAATGTTTACCTACAGACCTACAATCTGCCGCACGTTCATCTTGTGCCTTTATCAGAAACACCCATCGAACACATTACTACCGATGGCATTAAGACTACTAAGGAATTAATACCTCTGGATGTTATTGTCTACGCTACCGGCTTTGATGCTATCTCTGGGCCGCTTTTCGCCATAGATATTTCTGGAATATCAGGACAATCGATTACGGAAGCTTGGGAGGATGGTCCAGCTAATTATCTAGGAACAATGGTTCATGGATTCCCTAATCTTTTCCTTCCCTCTAGCGCGATGTCTCCTTCAGTACTTTCAAATATGGCGACACTTGCTGAGCAGCAAATTGACTTTATTTTTGACTCGATTGACTGGCTTGAAAATCATGGGCGCCCCTTGCTGCACCCTTTAACTGAGTCACAAAACTATTGGAGAGCAGAAACACTCAGTTACGCCAAACGTCGACCTGGTGCCCTTAGCACAAAAAGCTGGTATTCTGGCGCCAATATTCCAGGAAAGCCTAGAGTTTTTATGGTCTATTGTGGAGGGTTCAAACGTTACAATGAGAAATGCTACAGCGAGCTTATGGATGGCTTCCCCGGATACGAATTAATACCTCCTTGGGCGAGCAAACACCAAGTCGATGATCTTTAAAGACTGCCTTATATAGGCTTATTGCTAGTCTGTTCTAGACTAGCCGCATGGGTTAAGTATTTCCTTGAATTACGCGCAACTGAGCTATTTTTTTTCTACTTGATTAATCCGAGGATCTTAGGAATTAGATAACTACAGCATCGAGGTACTATTTTTTAACGAAGGAAAATCATGAATTACCACGCGCATATTTATTGGAATACTAAAGCAGAAAAAGCAAAAGCACTAGAACTGAGAATTTTTCTGCATGATATCGGTTGTAGCCTTGGTAGAATTAGAGATGAGGCCGTAGGCCCTCATCCATTGCCTATGTACCAGGTTGGATATAACGATAAAATAAAAGCCGATATTGAGGACTATCTATATTCACATCATGGGGGCCTAAGTATTTTGCTACACGAAAATCAAGGTGAGGATGAGTTGCGAAATCATACAATAGGAGCCCGTTGGATAGGAGAGGCGCTAGAGCTCAAGTTATCTTTTTTTCAGCGATAATATTCCGTACGCTGGAATGTTTATATTCGACTGACACAATTAACATAGCCACTCCTGAAATTTAAACTTCTCTTAGTTGATTGTTTTCGGATCAGTCACGCTTTTGCTGTTTTTTTAACTCTCCGTTTTCATTCCGGAATTGTAACCAGTGCCAGCCAAGCCAAAAGATGACGCCAACGACAGTCATAAGAACTTCATACCCTTGGAAGGGGTAGATAGCACCTACTTCAGCAAGATCAACTGCCCAGCTCTGGTAACCGATGGTAGACATTACTTCTCTCCTTCATAAATTAGTTTAACTGATATGTGGTCGTACGCATGACTAGACAACGCTATCATCTGTCCGATTCTTTTTTTTCGGCAGCTATGATTTCAGCTCTCGACTTTTGGTAGAGCTCGTCATCCAAAAAGTCGAGTCCAGAAAGCTCCACTGATTTTGGGATTCTTAAGACACCTAAGGACGACTGGATTCGAGTGATTATGTATGCAGGGAGGAAACCGAGTAGCCCAAACATAATGATGGCACCTACTAACTGTCCGAGGGGGTTAATAGTCTGATAGCCCTCAAAAGGCGAAGAAGGAGAACCCCACAAGACAAAGCCTGAAATTACCAATCCAATAAAACCTGAATAGCCGTGTACGGCGACAGCCCCTACTGCATCGTCAATCTTAAACTTCCGTTCAACCCAATAATGAAGCTTGTAAGCAAAAACGACGCCTATCGCTCCGATTAGCATTGCTTGCATTGGATGATAGAGATCATTTCCCGCCGAGGCCGTGATGATTCCCGCTAATCCACCCGAGAATGTCCAAAATGCATCGCCCTTCGAGACGATATAAGCTGCCATCAGACCTCCGGAGAGGGACATTAAAAAATTGAAAGTGATCGCGCTAAGCGAAGTTGGTGAGAGGTAGATGTTAGTCGCTGTCCAGGTGCTACCAATAATTTGGCCATCAATGATTTCAGGCGAGATAATAGGTACGTTACAGGCAGCGTAGAATCCCCAAAAACCAGTATAAATCATGAAAATACCGATTGTTAATAACCAGGGATTGTGAGGGGGTATATCACGTGGAGCTCCATTCTCGTCAAACTTTCCAATTCTAGGACCAAGGACTGTAAGCACTCCTAGTGCATAACCTCCAGCAATAGCGTGAATTACACCCGATGCATAGGCGTCATGGTATCCCAGTTCTCTAACCATCCAACCGGCATAGTGCCAGCCCCATGCGGCGTCTATAACCCAAAAGACCGACCCGATAAGTATGGCGTGCACCCAAAATGCACTAGAGCGTATACGCTCTATAACTGAGCCCGAAACTATAGATGCTGCGGTCCAAGAGAACAAAAGAAATGCCGCCCAAAAAACACCGGTGATATGATCGTTTAGGTTGGTCCCCATTGTGTCCGACCAAGGCATATTTGCCGAACTTGCCGCTAGATCAAGACCGCCAAAAAATGGAAAGTTTGGGAAAGCCCAATAAATCCACCAGCCAAAAAAGAAAAAAGTCACCGTGACTAACGGTATGATCATAAGATTTTTCATCAATGTATGCATATGATTTTTTCGCCGGCTAGCGCTGACTTCATAAAGACAAAACCCGACGTGAATAAGGAACATAAATACTACCGTTACCCAATAGTAGAATTCAGTAAAAATGGTAGTCAGAGCGTTAAGATTACCGTCCATTATTTTTCTCCGTTATCCATATGCAAGTGGGCAAGAGGAAAAAATAGTAACGTACGCTACAACTCTATTTTACCTATCTTGCTGTTTTTTATTTAGACTATTTAGGAACTTTATATCGTTACGGCTCAACGAGCAAACTAGTACACTATAGTTGTAAATAAGGTTTTGCCTTAAGTGAACAGTGAAGTTACTTTTATCGATGGCGAGAACACTGGTATGACGCCGGATCGACTTTTGAGAAACCGACATACGTAATTACCAGGAAAGACAGGTAATACGGACCACTTAATTACCGAAGGGGGCGGGGGGCCTTATTTCCAGTAACGGTATATATAATTACCCACTTTTATATTTGAGAGGTGAATCTAGCTAAGGTAAGTTTGTCTTTACCGCGCTCAACCAACGGATGTTAGCTGTTATGAAAAAACCCTTCCTCCTCAAAAGAGTATATAAATAGCAGGTTAGATGGAAGAAAACCAATACAAGAGACGTAATATTCTCATTGCCTACACAAAGTGGTTAGTTAAGTGGATTGTTATCCTTGGTGCAGGGCTTGGAGTATTATTCGGTGGGTTCCTGTGGTCAGAAGATCACCTTAAAAACGAAGGGACAGATTAGTCGATGCTTTTGCGATAGGGTGTGACGCACCTCCAATCTTTGTGAAAAACCACGGGTATAGTCGCCTTTACTATCTATTTAGAAAACGAGCTAACGACGAACTTCCAAGTAAGCTATACAGGCCTCCTTATTTGTTGACCACAGTAACAAAGCAGACTGGTGCCTATGATATAGCTGAGCAGTATAGTACGTTGCACGACTCCTCCAATGATCGATATTTAGTCTTTAACAATGATGAGCGCGTTCATCGCTTTAATCGCGAGACGGGACAGGTCACTTATAAAAATCTTATGAGGTAGAACGTTAGTGAAAAGTCATGGGAAAATTGCGAGATCATTCCTCCTGCCGAATTCTACGAGAAGACCGGAGAGATTCTTAAAAAGCTTCAAGAAAAGATAAAAATCTAACTTAATTAGCTTTCTAAAAAGAACTAAATTTAGAGTGAAACATCTGCAATTCAGGGATCATATTAAAAGCATCTAACTAATTGATTATATTTTACTCGTTTGTGTTCTCATACTGTATTGATTTTAATCTCTGTAAGCCTCTCTAAGGGAGTTAAATGTCCTATTTTAAGATGATTATTTAAGAATAGTGAAAATCGCTTAGAGGGACTTAGAATCGCTCTAAGGGGCACTCCTGGGAACTCTCTTTGGAAGGGGATATGGCACCTAAAGCAGTACTTTCCTCTTGTCTACTAGTCAGAATTCATGCAGGCCAGCCTAAGTTGATGCAATCCAATTCATATTTTGCTTGCTCGTTAACCGAGCAAAATAGAACTCTTTTTTGCATTTAATATTTCGAGCACGCTGAACTGAACAAAAAGCCGAAAGTTACCTGAATCCGCAAAGCTGTTTTTTTGATCCGAATTACACAGGTACGCGTAACTTTCCTACAATGTTAAATGGCACAGCAGGAGATTTCATAGTCCCTGCAGCTCTCTGGAAAATAACAATGCGAAAATCCGACTTACCCGAAAAAATATGTGCGGTTTGCGACCGCCCTTTTTTATGGCGTAAAAAGTGGAAAACCGTTTGGGACGAAGTTCGCTATTGTTCTGACGCTTGTCGAAGAAATCGAAGCCAAAACAATTTAAAGAAAGACAAAGATGCTGTTTGAACCAACACGAGCTGAAGGTTTGGCGCGCATGGCAACCTTTGTTCCGAGGGCAGGCAAGTCGTATCAAGAGCGCCGGAACTTCGACCTTGATGAAGCTCAAATCTCAGCAGTTTCACAATTGTCACCTTGGTTGCGCCATCATCTCATATCAGAACAAGAGGTGCTGACCTCAGCCCTTGAACAGCACAATTTTCAAACTGCAATTCCATACGTCCAGCAAGTGTTTTGGCGTGGTTATTTCAATGGTTGGTTAGAACAGCATCCAACGGTTTGGACGAGCTACAAGGCGCAACTGGCCAAAGCCCAACAAAACCAAAACCATGACTACGCCGAAGCTATTGCAGGCCAAACCGGAATCCTGTGCTTTGACCACTGGTGTAATACTTTGAAAGACGAAGGCTACCTGCATAATCACGCCCGCTTGTGGTTCGCATCAATCTGGATTTTCACTCTCAGACTACCTTGGGAATTGGGAGCGGCCTTTTTCCTTGAACATCTTCATGATGGCGATCCTGCATCAAACACACTCAGTTGGCGTTGGGTGGCCGGCTTGCATACCAAAGGTAAAAATTATGTCGCAACGGCTGACAACATAGAAAAATTCACCGACGGAAAGTTTCGCCCAACAGGGCAGTTGGCGCANGCCCCTGCTCCGCTTGTAGAGGTCGAAGAGCATTTAATGGTCCCCTTGGCCCTAACACGAAACAAGCCCAACAAATCACACCTATTGGTCATCACCGAAGAAGATTGTCTTGCAGGAGTAAAAACTCATCCTTTGTGTTCAGGCATTTTTGGGCTGGTTTCCCCCGATGCCTCACATTTCGCTCAACGGGCTGTCCAAAACACCGTCGCCGATCTTGGAGGACACACTTATGTTGGCCACCACTGGAGCACGGAGATCGCTCGTGCAGCCAAGAATGTGCAGACTACAAATGTCGTGACTTCATACATCCCAGTCGGCCATGTCTCTGACGGCATGGTTGTTGCTAAAAATAACTTGAAAGGGCATGGGATTCAATTGACCATGTCCACTCGACAATATGACCTTCAGGTCTGGCCAAACGCGACAAAAGGTTTTTTTAGGTTAAAAAAGAAAATCCCTAACATCCTTGAGGCGTTGAACATTGGCTGAAGGGCAAATCGCAGTCCCCCACATCGTCTGGTTTAAACGTGATCTGCGCCTACATGATCACGCCCCCCTTTGGCATGCTTCCCAACAAAACGCACCAATTATCCCATTGTATATTGTTGAACCGAATTACTGGAACCAACCTTTCGCCTCTCGACGCCATTGGAATTTCATCCATGACTGTTTGACCGATTTAGAAAAAGGCCTTCGCCAGCTTGGCCAACCTTTAATTGTGCGTGTGGGCGAGGCTTGTGAGGTTATTAAAGAACTACATTGTCAGTGCGGAGTAGAAAAACTTTGGGCACATGAAGAAACTGCTGATCTTTGGACCTTTGAGCGAGACAAGGCGGTTTGGGAAACTTGTACAAACCTAGGCATTCAAGTCCAGGAGTTTCCAACAAACGGTGTGATCCGCCGACTGAAAAGCCGCGACAATTGGAGCGTTATTCGAAACCAACGAGTTTCAACCACAGTTTTTCCAAAGTTGAAAAAATTACTACCTGTAGACAATGTCGAGGGTGTGACACTACCAGCCAAAGACCACCCGATGTTTGGTGCACAATTGACTGGAACCACACAAAAAGGCGGGCGTCATAGAGCTATCGAAGATTTACGGAGTTTTTTAGATGAGCGATCATCAAACTATCTAAGGCATATTTCAGCACCCGGCGCGTCTGAGTTTTCCTGTTCACGTCTTTCCGCGCATTTGGCATTTGGGGCATTGTCCACGCGCGAAGTTGTCCAAGCATTAGATAGGCGGCGCAAGCAACTTAGCCCAACGGATAAAACTAAGTTTGCGCGTAACCTAAGCGCTTTTGGATCACGACTTGCGTGGCGATGTCACTTCATTCAAAAGCTCGAAGATCAGCCAAGTATCGAAACACATTGCATGCACCCAGCGTTTGAAGGGCTGCGTGAAAAAGAACACCGCGAGGACTATTTTGAGGCGTGGAAAGCGGGCCAAACAGGCATTCCATTTGTCGATGCATGTATGCGCAGTTTGATCAGCACTGGTTGGATTACTTTTCGCATGCGTGCGATGCTGGTTAGCTTTGCGAGTTACCAACTTTGGCTCGACTGGCGTAAAACAGCACCCTACCTCGCTGGTTTATTTACTGATTATGAACCAGGTATCCATTACAGCCAGTTTCAAATGCAATCTGGCGTAACAGGTATCAATGCGATCCGTGTCTATAACCCGATAAAGCAAGGCTTGGACCAAGATCCAAAGGGGATTTTCGTAAGTAAATGGGTTCCCGAACTGCGGCATATCAAAGGCGAGGCAATTCACCAACCTTGGCTGCAGGAGCAAACGCTTTTCACGGCTAAGAGCGATCAAAAAGATGTCACCTACCCCACACCAATCGTCGACCTGACGCTTTCTGCAAAAGCCGCAAAAGACAAACTTGCGGCAGTGCGCAAAAGTGAAGCCTTCTTTATGAATAAGAACGCTGTGCACATTAGGCATGGTAGTCGCAAGCGCGCAGCCAAATCGAAAAGCCAAAACCCAAAACCTAATCAACTAAAGCTATTCTGATCAGAGGCACCTCGTCGAGGCACTTGAAACTTAGGGAATTTAATTGAAGAGTAATGGTGGCCGTGTAGGATTTGAACCTACGACCATCGGATTAAAAGTCCGGTGCTTTATATTTCCCAATATTATATATAAGCTATTGATTGCTAATAAAAAAATATTGGTTGATTTGCGCCAAAGATTCACTAATATTTGAGCTGCATCAAAAAAGTAGACATATAGTAGACAAAAAGTTAACTCGGANAGTATTTGTTACTCTGCGGAGCCTGCCTAAGCGCTCAATACCGACCACTTAAACANCGAAGGGGGCGGGGGCCTTATATTNGATAACGGTATATATAATCACCCACTCTTATACTTGAGAAGGGAACCTAGCTGCCCAAGAACTTGTCATCACAGTCAAGCTGTTGAAAAAACTTTCGTATGTCCATGACGAGTGCGTCCGGTTCTTCCATCGGGGCGAAATGTCCCCCGGAATCCATTTCGGTCCAATGACTTAGATTGTAATATGTCTCCGCCCATTTTCTAGGAAAAACAATGACCTCTTCGCTAAAGACGCCTATTCCGGTCGGTGCCTTTACTACAGGCAAGGAAGAATGGGATGGTGTCCACGGGTTATGCACACATTCGTAATAATAACGAGCCGATGTCCCGTATGTTTGAGTGAACCAATAAATACAAACTGTTGTTAATAAATCATCTTTACTGAACCTACTTTCGACATCTCCATTGCAGTCACTCCATGTTCTCCGTTTTTCTAAAAGCCACGAACACAAACCGACGGGAGAATCATTAAGCCCAAATGCAAGGGTTTGTGGTTTTGTGGTTTGAATTGCCGAGTAACCACTTTCGCCGGAAAAAAAGGCTTCATTTTTTTCATATAAACCTTCTTCCTCGTCGCTATACAAACTTCTCTCAGGTAAAGATCCAGCAAACAAATCTAGAGGGGCCATCAAATGTATATAAACTCCTATTAGATGTTCGGGGTACTTATGACCGAGTTGCGCGGTCACGAGAGCACCCCAGTCTCCACCGGCCGCCGCAAATTTGTCATATCCGAGAACATCACGCATTAGGCTCACCCAGAGATCAGCTGTTTCCCAAAAATTCATTCCCGAGCAATTTAGGGGACTGGAAAATCCAAAGCCAGGCAGCGAGGGTATTATCACGTCGAAGGAATTTTCAGGATCTCCGCCAAAGGCTTCGGGATCTGTGAGTGGTTTGATAACTTTTTGCCAATCCCAAAAAGTCCATGGCCATCCATGAGTCAGTATTAATGGGGTAGGATTTGGGCCTTTTCCTTTCTCGCAGATAAAATGAACTGGAATATCACGAATATTAGTTTTGTAGTGGTGAAATTCATTTATTTTGCTCTCTTGCTCACGCCAATCAAAATCATCAATCCAATATTGGACAAGTTCTTCTAAATATTTTCCATTAGTTCCATATTCCCATTTCTCATTTGAGAAATCGGGAGAAAATCGAGTGCGTGACAATCTCTGTTTAAGATCCAGAACCTCGTGCTCTGGGATATTTACGGAAAATGGTTCATACAACATATTTTTTAAACTCGAATTTTGGCTGGGATAGGAGGGTTCGAATCTCTCTCCGCCAATGTGATAAGTGGTTTTTTAAAAATAGACTCCAAATCTTACAAAGGATCTACCAGCCCACCGCAATAAGGTAAGTTTGTCTTATCAATATTTTCGCAAAGGTTGGTTATGGATTATCGCGATACCAAGGATTTATTTATCCCAATAATCGGTAACCTTAGAAATCTTCCCGCCCTTATGTGTCATTATCGACGCACCTCTTACGCTCCATGCCTCGTCGCCAGAGCCCCCACTCATTATCCACTCTGCGGCCGCCCCTTTCGTGCCGATAGTGACGCTCTCCACCGCCAATCTAGCACCGGCAAAATCTATATAGAACTGTTCCACAAATGCCTTCACCGCATCCGTCCCTTTAGCAATCTGTGCCTTAGGCACATCTTCATACACAATATCTGCTGAAAAGTAACTCATAACTTTTTCTATGTTGGCTGAATTCCAACCGTTGAAATAGTCACGAACCATCTGATCACTCAACTTGGCGTGCCCATGGTGGGCCGCAAACAGATTTGTAGAAAATAAAAATAAAAACAATGCTAAAAATCGATAATCTTTCCTCATTAGAACTTTCCCCGAACTTAAAAAAATTAAATATTTTGATCTCCGAGTAAGCAATCTAAACTAGTGATGAGGCATATACAATGGAACGTTCGTATTCCTCTAACCCCCCTAAGTCTAGGGTAAAAAACCTAAAATTCTGGGATCATATTACTAGTAACTAACTAATTGATTATATTATATTAGATTTTATTTTACCTATTTATGTTGCATTCCCCGATTTAAGCATAATAAAAAAAGTATGCAAAAAGTATGCAAAAATTATTTTCAAATTGAGATTCAAGAAAATAGCTTTATCGCCTTAAAAAGCTTTTAAATAATGATATAAGGCTTATGTAGCGGGGGATTTAGCTTAGAAATTTGGCTGGGATAGAAGGATTCGAACCCTCACCGGCGGAGTCAGAGTCCGCTGTCCTACCGTTAGACGATATCCCATAAGTGATTGTATAATAACAGTTAATTATTTTATGACTTGAAACAACTGCTTAACATTGTTTAAAAAGTAGACATATAGTAGACAACTCTTTCACTCAAGCCCGCTTTGTATCCGATTTCTTCTAACTAATTCCGATAGATTAACATGAACCACTTAAATACCGAAGGGGGCGGGGACCTTATATTCGGTAACGTTATATATAATTACCCACTCTTGTACTTGAGAGGAGCCTTTTTAAAAAGAGCCGATTTAAATATAATAATTATTACAATGCAATTATCTAGGATGTATATGAAAAAAATAGCAGTCTTTTTCTTTCTGGCGCTGACAATTAATATTGTTCCTACTGATGAAATTAGGGCTGAAGCATGCGTTGAAGCTTCTGACGTGATTACTGAGACTAGCGCTAACAATTCTTGCCAATCTGAGCCTACAGGTTACGGAATAACACTCTATAAGCTCTCTCTTTGTGCCGTCTCGCCCCAAGCTCCAACAACAGCGGCAAGCATAGGATTATCTAAGTGTGTGACTTCTTTCGAAAACTCCTCTGGCAGCAATGCAACTTTATCGACGGGCGGAGCTGTGAATTTAGATGGCGGCGTAATGAATAGGCCAGCAACCGGCACATATACTCACGCTATAGTACATATGAATAACACCTTCGCAATAACCGCTAAGAGAGAGTTTGAGGTTGCCTATGACGGTCAAGTTTCAGGAAGAGGAGTTTATTGTGCGACCGTTGATGGTGCCGGAATAAGCAACAGTGCCGACGACACTCCTAATAGAACTATTTGTGGAGATACCACGATTACTGCCGGCACTTATACGGAATCTCTCACTTCTTTTTCAGAGCCTTTCTCGGCAGTAGGTGCAGCTAATAACATAGCTGGAACTGGTGCAAATATCACCGCTTATTTAGTAGATAGTAATGAATTCTTAAGCACAAACGATGCGGATGTCGATACTTTGATTGGGGTAGTAGAATTTGCGACTCCGGTCAACATCACACAGGAAACAACAAATATAGATATATCATTTAATGTAAGTGAAGGAATGTCAGTCGACGGCAGTGGAGGTACGATGTTTTTTGGAAGCGGTCCTTTTCAACTCACAATATCTACTGAGTAAAGTCATGCTCACCTACCCTTATACTTTAGAGGTGGATCTGATTTGACAAGAAGTGACAAGTTCGTGATGGCAGACGAGCGGCAAGTGATCGCAAAAACGAGGGCTTTCGACGCGTAGCGGTCAATTTCTTCTTCGGAAAGCACAACGCACGAAACTCGAATCGTTACGACGAATATCAATCCATGACCGATCGACAAATTCCCTCGTGCGCCTAATTCCAAAAGTATTTTAAGTGCGCTATCCACTTTAGTGGCGGGGACCCTATATTCGGTAACAGTATATATAATCACCCACTCTTATACTTGAGAGGAGCCACTGAAGTGGCCCCATCTCGCAGCTATTCAAAACCTAAAATTGACACCTAGGCGAAATGTAGAGAATTGGCCTTTATTTTTCACCGAATAGGTCTTTGCGTCGCCATTGACGTATGTACCATTGACAACATTAGTCTTTGTCCCAAGGTCGACGAAAAGATATTCTGCTTTGACGCTCCATCTAGACGCCACAGAGTACTCTGCACCGGCTCCAACTACTCCGCCAAAACGTGTGTCTCGGGCAGAACTTGACCAAGAAGTGTCCCATGCATCATATGTTGTATAGTCTACTTCAAAGCGACTCTTGCTCTCTATACGTCCCATAGCGGCGCCTCCTGTAACGAATAGGAGAAGATTTTGGTGAGGTGCATAGCCAATTCGTCCTCGCAGAGTGCTAAACCAATCAACTTTACTATCGTGATGATAATAATCCTCAGCGTAGCCATAATCCGCATAAATAGATTCGCTATCTTCCAGCTGACTATCATTGAAGTCAGCCTCTATCCCAACCACAATGTCTCCGTATTGTCTGTTAGCTCCAACCTGAATTCCACCAATGAATGAATGCTCTTCATCCTTACTTTTAACGCCGCCTGCTCCTCGAGCATCGATGTTGCCAGCATTATGACCATAGCCCGCATTGATGCCAGCATAAAAGCCTTGCCAGAGATTAGTCGTTGGACTTTTCGCTGAAGACTCGGGGTTATTTACATTTGATTCGTCAGCAGAAACGCTGTTTATGCAAACGCATATGAGAAGCAGGATTAGGCTGCATTGTAATTTTTTCATTATTCTAGATTTTCCTCGTCGGTGTATCAAAAAAATATGTAAATCCCATGCCTCCCCAAGCTCCAGGATTGAGGCGACGTATTGTACCTGATAACGCGCTGTAAAACTCAGGCTAATTGACCCCTAAAACCACTACATCTAGGGTAAAAAACACCTATTGATCATTTCAAAGTTAGCTTCACGCTCTCAGCGCTGTGAAAGCAATTCGCAGATAGGATAAGACGGACCACTTAAATACCGAAGGGGGCGGGGGCCTTATTTCTGGTAACGGTATATATAATCACCCGCTCTTATACTTGAGAGGAGCCACTGAAGTGGCTCCATCTCGAGTGTCTGACTTAGAACGTACTAGAGACTGAAAATACGACTCCATCACAATTACTTGCTTTATCACATACGTTATCGGCATCATTCCACGATAGGTCTAAAGTAATTGCCCTAATGTCAACGCTGGCACCTACAGCATAGTGAAAATAGTCGACGCCAGTATCCCCTTTACCAGTTGAGAGGTCTTGCCATCCAGCTGAGAAATAAGGAGAAATCCCCATCGGCAGGGTAATTGAGAGCGACCCATTGACGTACACTCCGTCATCGAAACCTCCGCTATAGTCGGGGGTCCAAGCTACTCCTAGCGATGCTGTTGGACTGTAGTCCATGTCAAAAGTTTTTGTGGTGGATGCATAAATTTCTGAGAAATCCATCTCCGCTTTGCCGGCGTCAAGGTTTTGACCTGTATACATGTAATACAAGTATCCGACGTCGTAGGATAATCCGTAAAGATCGAAGGCGTAGCCAGCATAATAATTAAGTTCTAAGGAAGCTTCGTTAGTAGCACTAGAATTAAATTCGAGACTCGATGCCCACACGCCAGCGTAGAATCCGGAGGAATGAGCGTAGTCGAAGCTCCCTTGTATAGCTGGGTCTCCATTTGTTTGCGACACACCACGGTATAAGTAATCTGTAGCGAGTGTCACGCTAGCACTTAACGTATGAGGCGATTTTGCCTTGTGCTCATGTGAGGAATCACCTTCGTGTCCGCCCGCCAATAAGCTTGCTGATCCGAGGAGTAGACATACAAACATAAGAAAATTCAGAAGATAGGTATTTTTCAATTTAAACAATTTTATTTGCTCCGTTTTGATTAGGAAGTTTTTCGACGAGAATGAAAATATTCTCAAATTATAATCAGTAGTCTCATGACTGCATGTCATCGTGACTACTCAATTACAGCGCTATTGTCAGTTCAGTACGCTTAAGTCACAAATAGGGATCACTAGCGCACAACCGTATAGTCGAAAATTATTTGCAAAAGGTTACAACAACTTATTTAAACTAAAACCTGAAAAGTCTCAGTTTAGTGCTAGCCTATCGCAGAGCATTTTAATAGCTAAACCTAACAGACTAATACCGACCACTTAAATACCGAAGGGGGCGGGGGCCTTATTTCTGGTAACGGTATATATAATTACCCACTCTTATACTTGAGAGGAGCCACTGATGTGGCCCCATCTCGAGTGACTGACTTAGAACATACTAGAAACTGAGAACATGACTCCGTCGCAATCATTAGCGTTTGCGCATACGTTATCCGCATCATTCCATGACAGGTCTAAAGTAATTGGCCCAATATCAGCGCTGGCACCCACCGCATAGTGAAAATAATCCAAGCCTGTTGCTCCTTTCCCAGGTTCGAGTCCTGCATCCAGCACCAATTTTCTTAAGTTTTAATCCGTGCATTAAATTCAAAACTTGTGTCTGCTAGTAAATTTATTTTATTATTTTTTCCGTCAACTTGACCATGCGAGTTGACTATCGCCCTTTTTAGATCGGTAGCATGAATAGAATCGCTACTACCATAAGGAAGGTATTTGTCTAAATTAATACATGATAGGGTATTAAGATGAAAAAAATAGCTCATAATAAGGAGAACTGAATGACTACAGAACAACAATACCTACTTGGAGCTGCTGATCGAATCATGATCCAAGATATGTTAGGTCGCTACGCCTTCGCTTGTGATTACGAACTCGGTAACCCGGCCGCATGGTCGGCTCTTTTTACCGAAGACGGCCGCTTCGAGGTCCCCGCCATGGGAGTCGTTGCGGCGGGACATGAAGAGCTCGAAAGGCTAATCGATGGAACGCACAAAACAGCTCCCGGAATTCATCACGTGATGACTAACTTCGTCATCGATATCGATGGAGACACCGCGCGTGGCAAATGCGAACTCAATGAGTTTTTACTCCGCCCCGAGGCAATTCACAGTAACCTGCAAGGCTGGTACGAGGATGAATACGTGAAGCGCGAGAATCAGTGGTATATCGCCGTGCGTCGCGTCCATCTGACTGAGGATGCGGGCGCCGTTGCGATGAGCGGCAAGATCGGCGAGCACTTCGGGGATTTTTTGGCTATGTTGGGGAATTTCAAAAAGGACGGCTAATCTGGTCAACAAATCTCGGCGGCTAAGCACAACCTTGTGCGATGGTTTAAATTCGACGAATAACCGTCCCTGGTCGATTAGTTTCGAAAAGGTTGTTTACTTAATTGGTACATAGACTAAAAGTTAAACTTTCCAAGACTTTTTATGTGGGGAAGATTGATGGCAGAGATCACGCTTTATACTGCGCCTACTGCGAATGGCTTTAAGATCTCGATTGCTCTGGAGGAGATGGCAATTTCTTATTCGGTTCGTTGTCTTGACTTTCAGAAGAATGAACAAAAGACACCTGAATATTTGGCATTAAATCCGAATGGACGAATTCCTGTAATCGTTGATCATCAAAATAATGAATACGTATTGTCGGAGTCCGGCGCCATTCTTCTTTACCTAGCTGAGCGTAGTGGGATGTTATTTCCCAAATCTCTGGAGGCAAGGTATGAGGTGATGCAATGGTTGATGTTTCAGATGAGCGCGGTTGGTCCGATGATGGGTCAAGCAATGTTCTTTCAGAGAATCGCTGCCCCAAAAGGTATAGTAGACGAATATGCGACTAAACGATATGTCGATGAGTCACGGAGATTGCTAAATATAGTGAATGAGAGGTTATCCGAAAGAGACTACTTATGCGGGGACTATAGTATCGCTGACATCGCGATGTTCCCATGGGCAAGAGCGTACAGGTGGGGAAACATTGATATCGGTGATTTAGTACACCTTAGAGAATGGTTCGAGCTCGTAGAGAGTCGAGATGCCGTACAAAGAGGGATCCGAGTTCCTACCGGGGAAATTCCCATTGCCTATAGTAGCGATGGTGATTTGTCGGAAGCTACTCGCCAAAATGCTAATAAATACGATGCTTGAACCAACGCGCACGAGATGTGCTGGAATTTGTCTTTGATTTTATTCTGGATATTAGTAGCATCAAGAATTAAATATTGAGGAAATAAAAAGTATGGAGTCGCCGTTAGACCTATTTCATATTATGAAAACAATGCGCCCGATGAGGCGATTAAAACCTGATGACGTGCCGGATGATTTATTGGAGGAAGTTTTAGATGCGGCAGTCTGCGCCCCGAATAGTTTAAACACCCAACCTTAAAAAATTAAATATTTTGATCTCCGAGTAAGCAATCTAAACTAGTGATGAGGCATATACAATGGAACGTTCGTATTCCTCTAACCCCCCCTAAGTCTAGGGTAAAAAATCTAAAATTCTGGGATCATATTACTAGTAACTAACTAATTGATTATATTAGATTTTATTTTTTTTATTTGTGTCCTTCCACTGCATTTATTTTAATCTCTGTAAGCCTCTTTACGGAGCTTAAACGTTCTATTTACGGATAATTAGCTAAGAATAGTTAAAATCTCTTAGAGGAGCTTAGAATCGCTCTGAAGGTCATTCCTGAGACCCCTCTTTGGGAGGGGATGTGGTACCTAAGGTAGTACTTTCTCCCTTTCTATCCTCAAGTAAGCATTAAGACTAATAATACGAACATTTTTTTAATTTATTTACCCTTCTTTATGAGTATCTAATTACTGCACCTTAATGGTGCAATATCTATGTATTTCATAGACTTACATGATTTACTCTGAATTAACCCTCAGTAACCCCTCTTTCCTTCTCTTCTTAGTACCTAAAGATTAAAGGTATAAGATTAAGGTAACTGTTCTACCTTCGGTAGGACAAGTCAGGTATCTTAAGCATTAAGCTTCTTTACTAGTGTTCCTTTCAATATCTTCAAGCCTATGAGTGATGAGGTTCAAAGCTTTCTGTATGTCTTGGTCCCAATTCAGAGAGTGTGCTGTCTTATTTGTGTTATCGCTTGTTTGGAAGACTCCCACTGCAATCGCAATTAATAAAAAGTTAGTCAGGCTTATAGATGCCGTAAACCATTCCATATCAAATCTCCTTTGAGGTTCTCTTTTTTAAGTGTTGTTGTCCTAAATTCCTTTAGTCTTTCCTTATACTCCTCGTGTCTATCTGCCTCAGGTAACTGGGGCAAATAGAAAGCAGGGTTCATCTCATCACTTCTATCTAAGTTATCTAAATCAGGAAACTCTTTGAGTCTTTTTAAAGCTTCATCCGCTCCACGATCTTCTCTAGGAATGTTGGCTTTAAAACCAAATCTTTTTTCAAATACTTCATGTAATTTTTCATCGAGCATTCCAGCTCGTTGAAAGTCTATGATGTAACTATCGTGAACAGAGAGAACAGGAACATTCATTTTAGCGAAGTAAGTAACCACTTCCATTGTAATATCGCTATCTATTCGCATAAACGTAATGCCACAGTCTGTACAGAAGAACTCTTCGATAGCCTTATGTTTCGTAATAACGAGGTCGCGCATGATTTTGCGTAGTTTTTTTCTGCGATTTTCATCTAGGTTTTTCCAGGCAGTTTTAGCAGGCACTCCTTTTGAATCTTTTAGCTTCTTATCGAATCCAGTTAGCGTTCCTTGAAGAGTCTTCGCATTCAAGCAAACAATCACCATCTGTTTAATCCAAGCACGTCGAATTTTGGAGTCTATTGACGAATCAAAATCACCCACGTCATACATGTCACCCTCAGGAGGTGTGACTCCTTTTTTACCGTAAGCGATGTTTATATGCAGTGAAGAATAATCTAACTCTATTGTTTCGTTTCCGTTGATGAGAATGTTTTCGCGATGTCGACTGTTGATGCTTTCCCAGAAAGCACAATACAACCTTCCCCCGCATTCAAATTTTAAATTTGCTCTGTGAAAAATCCTAACAACTGATTTGTTAGCCACGCCTTCTTTTAAGTATTCTTTATCGGATAAAGTCCCCACGTCGATATGATGTCTCGCCAAGACATCGTTATAAAATTTAACATCCCCTCTCCATTGATTGGTTTCTTCAGTGTCTTTGTAATCGACAAGGGTAGTGTTTTTGGTAGTCTTATCTTTCTTGTTTATGAGTATGACTTCGCGATACTGATTGGAGAGTTGCTCTGACTCAGATATTAACGATTCATTTACATCGCACTCTTCGAATATGCCTTCGAGTAGTGGAGTAGGCCATATACGGGTAAGTTTTGGAGCAACCCGATTACCATGTCCTTTTTTCCGACCTATTAAGCCGACTTTTTCCGATTTATCGACGATATCTATAAGCTTGTCGGACAGATTTAGTGGATTGTAACGAGAAGGCTTGTAGTTACCTTTCCTCATAGATATCGCTATCACCTTCTTAGGGGTACGGTGAAAAGTAAATAAGAGGTTGAGGAAAAGAGTTTTGAACTGTTCGTTATAAGGGGTGGTTGGTCTGCGGCCTCTTCTCGATACTTTAAACTCTGTAGCTAGGTATTTATCCCATATGTCGTTAGAGACTTTAGTAAGTTTTTCGTCGTCGCAGGTAAGGCCTGCATCGAAAAATACAAAGTACTCTAAATCTCTATCTTTAGGTAAGTCGTTTGGCATAGGACTGAGCTATCGAGTTGCTATAAGACGTCTCTAAATATTTTTGATATCTAGTTTGAAGCTTAGAGTTGTCAGGTATGCGGGCAAGCGGATGTTCGTTTATGGTAATGGGTTTGCCAAGGCTTTTTAGCTTTCCTTTTTTATAACCTTCTTTGATTTGTAGAAGCTCCCAATAGTTATGGTCTTCAACGATACCCTTGGGTGCTATATCTAGCCATGGATCTTCGAAAAATATCCATAGCTGGTCGTATAAATGTCGGTAACGAACAGGATTGAGGAACGTATAGTTCTTTTCATTTATGTTCGTGCTCGTGGGTGCGTGATTAAGCAATCTCTGAGCCACAGCATCGTCTTGATTCAGTATTTCTGGGTCTTTAACGCACATGTTAAAAGTGCGTCTTAAATCGTGAGAAGAGAACTTCTTGCCTACGTATTCTTTAAGTTTCTCTAAGGTCTCTCGTGGTGGTGATGCAATTTTATCTGTTAGCTTTGCATTAGGGAAAACCCACTTGCATGCGGGATTTCTGCTTAAGACAATACCTTTCCATGAGTCTAGTATGTAGTGCATTTTCTTGCTTATAGGGACTACGTGGTCTAGGGAGTTCTTGGTATTCCTAAACGTCATTTCGCCTTTCCCTTCGCCTTCGCTAAAGTCTATATCACGCCACGATAGAGACAGGGCTTCACTACTACGTAAGCCATACTGCAAGAGCATAAAGAAATAAATTTTATCTCTAACCGCCAAGAAGTTATCTTGAAGGGCGCCGGCAATATTTTCACCCTCAAGATTTAAGAATTCACAAAAAATTGAAATCTCTTTTGGGTCGAGGTAGGTTTTAAGTTCGGGAACTTGGCTCTTATGAAGTTGCTTAGATTTAATCGCTACCGTTACAGGGTTACTCACAAAGAGCGGGTCATCAGGGTAATCTATTAAGCGTTCATCCATTAGTTTATTAAAACACGCTCTAAGGTATTTCATCGCCTTAACGGCGGTAGTGTGGTGGTTCTCGGCGATAGCAATCTTCTGCCATCGCTCTTTGATTACTCGCGCTGTTAGCTCTCGTATAGGCTTGTCTCGCCAGTCGGCGAACGAAGCGCTCCAAATCTTCCTCATGTCGTTAATAGTTCTTTCTTTGAGTGGCCTGGAGTTTAGATATTTTTTATCGCCACCTAAATAAACGTCTTCTAGTAGCTCGTGTAGCGTAAGGTTCAGTAGAGCTTCTTTTGACTCGGTCTTTTCATTATGAGCTTCTTGCTTAGACTTCTCTGCTAGAGCAAGACTGCGCTCTTTAACTTCTTCTGCTTTTGGGTCGTTTCCGTCTGACAGTTCGCGAAGCCATGCTATTGCCTTAACTCGTGCTTCTTCTAATCCGAATTGAGGATATGTGCCTAGGGTTCTTCTTTTAGCTGACCCGTTGTTTGTCATGCGCCTCTCTACAAAGAAGGACTTACGCCCGCTAGGAGAGACCTTCAGCCCAAAGCCGAGC
>JGI20155J14468_10001241_pt1 | contig 20210 bp, 21 predicted proteins | sample COG_05_FD_14468 | JGI IMG/M metagenome (IMG submission 14468) | reverse complement strand
AGAGTTAGAGCCATCACTTGCTGTTAATACAAGATTTCCAAAAGAATTTAAGTCTGAGTTAGCATTTTCTGCAGAAGCAAAAGAGATGTTAGAAAGTTGTGAAGTTGTTAATTGAGTTCCCGCTTCAAGCAATACACCATCAGCGGTAGTTAATGTTAAGCCCGAAGGAATAGAATCAACAGTAATAGTTAGTGATCCAGAAGCATTGCTGGGTGCGGCAATGGAGAATGTTCCAGGAGTGTCTTCGTCAAAAGTGAAGGATTGACTTGAGAAAGATAAAGTTGGAGTTGGAGCTACACTACTACTACCACCTCCTCCACCGCCACAAGAAGCAAGCGTTAAAGCTGCTAGATTAGCAAAAACTAATGAAGATTTTCCATTGAGCTGGATTATCTGTTTTGTTTTTTTATTACTTTTTAAATCATCTAGTAAAGCTTTTTTTAGTCTCTCTGATGTATTTAATTCAAATTGCTTAAGCCCTTTATTTGGAATATCTCCCATTTTCTCACCCTTTATTTTATTAATTTCTTTTTTCTATGCATTTAGAAAGAAATTGTTTTTATCACCCTCAAATCATTATGTACAAACCGTCAGTGATTACAAGAAAATTTCTTCAAATAAATGTTAAGATTTTATTATCATGAATAGCACAAGAATTTCTTTCTTTAATATAATCTTATTGACTACTCATTCTTTTTTCATTCAATCAATTTATGCAATAAATCTTGATGATGAGCGGGAAGATATATTTGATGAAATAGAAAAGTTCGACAATGTTGTATATATAAAAATAGGTAATGGAGTTTGCACTGGAGCCTTAATAAATCATAGAACAGTTCTTACTGCTTCTCATTGCTTAAAAGACGGCGAAAAAGCTGAAATTTATCTTGGTAATGAAATAACAGATACTTCTATACCAATCGCAACCTCGAGTTTTATTAAACTACCCGAGGAAAGAAGGTACACAAGTTTTACTGGGGCTTCTTACGACTTAGCCCTAATAGCTCTTAGCGAACCTCTGACATCAGTTACCCCTTTAACAATTGACTCCACTCTTCCCACTTTAAATACGGAAGTTTTCATAAGTGGATTTGGTCTTCACGGCACTGGATCTAACCCTGATCAAGATTTTGATAGCAAGAAGAGATGGGGTAAAAATGTTCTAACTATTATCGCAAGAGAAAATTTTCTTTTGAGTGAGCCTGCATTAACGACTACTTCGGATAATATTATTCTAGGTTTTTATTTTGATAAAGGAATAAATAGCCTAGAAAGCATGATTTCTCTTGGAGATAGTGGCAGTCCACTATTAATAGAAACTAATGGAAAGTTTAACATAGTAGGAGTGGCTTCTTGGGTATCGCCAGATGTAAATTCACTTGTACGTGGTTATGGTTCTTCAGCAGGATACGCCTCTATAGCTGAGAATATAGACTGGATCAATTCAAACAATCCTATGAGGTTAGTTTCTTCTATTGCCGATGGAAGTTGGACTGAAGTGAGTAATTGGAATGAATTAAACTTTCCAAATAACTTCAATCCTCTTGACATTAATTACAACAAAGAGAATTCAAGATTCTATTCCGTCAATATCTCAAACTCACTTTTTCTATCAGAAAATGTCGAAATTGATGATTTAAATATTTCGAATTCAGGAAGCTTATTACTTAACAGCGATTCCTTTTTAAATATTTTGCTTAGTACTTATATACAAAATGGAACCATCATTAATAACGGTACTTTTGCATCTCCCTCTTTAATAATAAATGACGGTTCTTATACAAATAATAATTTAACAGATTTAACCAATACATTTACGATGCTGAATGGGGAGCTTGTTAATAATGGAACCTTTAAATCATCCTCGATTGCATTAAAAAGTGTCAAAACCAGTGGAATAGGAACCTTCTCTACTGATAAATTCGTAAGTGAGGGGGTAATTTCTCCCGGAAATAATCTAAATGATATTGGAACATTAACATTTGAATCAATTCTTGAAAGCAAAGGAGAAATTCAAATTGATTTAAATAATTTAGGTGACAATGACTCTCTAATTTCTAATAAGTTTATAGTTGGAGGAACCCTTTCTTTAAATCCAATTTCTACCTTTTTTTCTGGCAATAGTAAATTTACTCTAATGAACTTTAATGAACTGGAAGGAAATAAATTTTCTAATATTAAAGTTCTAAAAGATAACTTTGGTAGGTTAAATCAGAAATTATTTTATGGTAAAAATAAAATTGATCTTACATTACTAAATCCCAACTATGAGTCGATAGGGACTAGTAACAAATCTAAAGAAATAGGAGGCTATATAGATCGCTTTTCGGATTCAGCAAGTAGCAATTTTCAGTCAGTTCTTAATCAACTTAATTATATTGAGTCAGATAATGAATTATCTGACTTATTAGAAGACTTTGTTCCTTCAACTAATTATGGCTATTACATAGATAGAATTAATTCACTCTCAAACAATTCTAAGCCTGGAATTTTTATTAGTGAATCAGCTTATGACTATTCCAATAGAGGCGTTATGCATGACTCGGAGATCAGGAGATTAGATTTAAATTATTTTGGAATTAATGTCGCTTACTTCAAAATGGAATCAGAATTCAAGCATAGTCTTGACACTACATTTTCTGATTCCAACGCAATACAAATTGCTTATCAAATTCCAATAAGCTTCTTCGATATCAATTTGAGTCTAATCAATCAGGATATAGATATTCTTTCTACTAGAATGCTAGAGATAAAATCCTCAGATTTTCAAGCAACTCACAATAGATCTCTTGAGATACAGAAACATACAATAGCCTTTGGAAAGGAATTTTCTACTCGTTTTTTCAACATTAATGCTGGATTTAAATATTCAAATATGAATCTAGAAACTCCGCAATTTTCCGAAAATTTTAATCAGGTTGTTAACGATCATTTAATTAAAGATGTATCCATTGATTTCCCTACTGCTTATGTGGATCTATCAAGGCAAATAGATATGGGCCTTAATAACTTAAAACTCGGTATTCTTATTGAAAAATCAAATTTCGATGAAGAATCACTAGTAATGAAAAGTAAATTAGATATCTCAAATGAATTATTGACTTCACAAGACTCTTTAAAGTTATCCAATAAACCTCTTATCAGATTACATATTTCGAATACTTATAAAAAGTCATTCTTTGGAGGATTAAGTTATTCAAAGAAGGAGGAAAATGAAATGATTCAACTAAGAATCGGTTATCTTCTTTAATCCCTGATTACATATTCAGAATCTAACTTCTTAATTTCTTTTCTAAGAAATATGATGGCCAAGAGATTGGGGACTGTAGCAATAGGTCCTATAACAGTCGCTATATCCCATACTATTTTTGTATCAATAACTGCAGCAGTAAAGAAGGCCCCGACATAAATAATTCTGTAATAAAGAATCCACCCTTCCCCAAATAAGTGCACAGTAGCTCTGTCCCCGTAATATGACCACGCTATCGCAGTTGAAAAAGCAAATAACAACAATCCTATAGCCACTATGTATTGTCCATAAACTCCAAATACACTGCGTGAAAAGGCTTTGCTGGTTAAATCTGCACCGAGTAATAATGAATCACCGTTTATACTCAAATCATCGGTTTCTAATTTACCACCTTCAATGACAACTAATCCATTTAAGAGTGTTCCATCTTCATTGTAATAAAGAACATTTTCAGAAACAGAGCGGTTATGCATTAAGGTAATATCATTATTTACAATCTTTCCATTCACTACTTCTTCTGAACCTGAATAAGCTAATGGCCCTGAGCAAGACAATATGTAATCTTGAAGCACTCTGATATCTTCTTGTTTCTCGTCTCCATAAACACCATCTAAGTAGCACATTGAGCTTTCTTCAAATCTATTGTCAAATTTCTCAGTCCACACGCCTGAAGATAAAATTACGAGACCAGTAATAGTGCATATCACTATAGTGTCTATAAATGGTTCAAGAATTGAGACCATCCCCTCTTCTATAGGATTCTCTGTTTTAGATGATGCATGAGCAATCGGAGCTGATCCTTGGCCCGCTTCATTTGAGTATAAACCTCTATTAACTCCTCTGGTTAAAGCGGCTGCTACAGAAGCACCTAAGAAACCTCCAACCGCTGCTGTGGGTGTAAAAACATGAATAAATATTGACTGCAGTGAAGGAATTATATTTTCGTAATTAGAGAATATGACTGCAAAAGAGCCAACCAAATACCAGAAAGCCATAAATGGAACTAATTTAGAAGCTATCTGAGCTATCCTTTTGATACCGCCGATAATGACCATCCACAATAGCGCTGCTAGAACGGCACCTGTAACAAATTTTGGAATATTAAAAGTGTCATTCATTACAACAGCAATACTACTAATTTGAGGCATATTTCCAGTACCAAGACACATCAACAAGAGGCACACAGAAAATAGGATGGCTAACCATTTCATATTCAAGCCATTCTCTATGTAATACATAGGACCACCTGAAATTGAACCATCAGGAAGAGTTTCTCTATATTTATGAGCTAAAGTGACTTCTACAAATTTTGTCGTCATTCCAAAAAAGGCGGTCACCCACATCCAGAAGATTGCAGCCGGGCCACCAGGAATATAGCTAACGCAACACCACCAATATTTCCTGTTCCTACTGTCCCAGACAATGCAGTAGTTAATGCTTGAAATGGAGTAGTTTCACCTATCGTGTCTTCTTTTACATATTTTCCACTTAATATTCTCCATCCATGTCGAAAATATTTAATTTGAGGAAATCCTAAATAAACAGTAAAGAAAATTCCAGAACCTATCAGGAAAGCTGGAAACCAGTATTGATCAACGAGCCAATAAGTTAGGAATTCAAGGACAGCCGTGAAAGTTTCCACTAGGCTAAATGAGCGTCTAATTCAGTAAATCCACCAACGTATTCACCATCCATCGTTATTTGTGGAAAGGTTCGAGCATTGGGAAACTTTTCCATAAAATCATCTCTAGTGTAATCAACATCAATCATGTATTTTTTAAATTCAAGTGATTTCATTTTACAAAGCATCACAGCTTTATCACAAAAAACACAATTAGGTTTGGACCAAATTTCTATCATTGCTATTTCCTAGTTAAGTTGTCAGTATGGTTTAGAGGTTTTTATGATACTTGATGGGTTTAAATTTTCTATTAATTTTTTAAAAGATAATTTTAGGAAATTAATTACCNTAATTTCTATTCCAATAATTCTTGAGGTATTGNTCAATTCATTTAATACATTTCTTGAAACAGATGAAGGTTTTACTGCAGTATATCTTGTAATAATACTCGGGTTGTTTATACAGACTTGGGCTCAATGTATGCTCATAGTATTTATAGCCGAAAAGGTATCTACAAAGTCTCTTTTAGACTTAAGCATCTATACGTTGTATAAATTACCCATCATTATCATGTGGAGTCTATTTGTAGGGTTAGCAGTTACTTTGGGGATTTTCCTATTGATATTGCCTGGAATTTATATTGGACTCAGATACTTTTTTTGTGTTTTTGAAATCTTGCTATCTCCTAAAAAAAGCGCGGAAGCGATGAAAGATACTTTCACCATGACCGAAGGAAAAGCTATAGAGATATTTCTTTATTTATTACCAATAATAATGATTGCTATCCTGTTGAGTATTTTTATCTATTCTTTAACTGATTTTTTTATTATAGGAATTCTTTATAATTATTTATTAATCATTTTTTCTGCTTTATATTCTTATTATCTATATACCCATATTCAATCTTCAACTAATGGAACTTAAAGTAAATAACAGAATTAACTATTACTCTTCAGGGGAAGGTACTCCACTTTATCTAATTCATGGATTTCCTGACTGCGCCGAAAATTTTAAAGATCAAATAAACTTCTTTTCGAAAAATGGTTTCAGAGTGATTGCTCCTTTCTTACCCGGCTATCATGAAGGTAACGAGAAATTAGATACATATCAAACCTTGAGAGTCGCTGAAGTGCTAATTGAATTCATAGAATCTGTGAGTGGTGAGGAAAAAATTTATCTCTATGGTCATGATTGGGGGGCACCTATAGCTTATGGCATCAGTCAATTAAGACCAGATCTAGTCAATAAGTTTTCTGCTGCTTCTGTTCCGTACGGTATTAACTTACAGGCTGCTTTTTTAACTGATGGCGATCAACAGAGAAAATCTTGGTATATGTTCTTTTTTCAGTTACCTTTGGCAGACTTATCTGTACCTATAAATGACTACGAATTTATTCATAGATTATGGAGAGAATGGTCACCTGATTTAGTAAATTACAAAGACTATTCCCATAAAGTAATAGAAGTGCTCGAAAAGCCCGGAGTATTAACAAATGCACTTTCTTACTATCGATCTGCACTTCAAAGTAATTTACAGCTTGATAGAATTAATAATCTATCTCAACAATTCTTGTCTTCAAAAATTATACCTCCCTGTATGTATTTCCACGGTAAAAATGACGGTTGTATAGATTATCGATTGTCTGTGGGTATGGAAAATTATTTTGAAGATTTAGAAATTAAGATTATGGAAGATTGCGGACATTTTCTTCACTTAGAAAAGCCGGATGAATTCAACGAGACTTTATTAGATTTTTTTACTAATTCCTAAACTACTCTCCCAGTCTACAAAAAGAGAATTCAGCTGATAATCTTTTCTGAGGTTAGTATCTTTAGAAAATAGGTTCCATAGTCTGTTCGTTTTCGAAAGCAAATTATGTAAGTTATTGACATCAGTATTGTTTCCAAGATATTTAGATATGTTATCTGTGTCGATAGTTAGGTTATCAATCTGATTATTGGCATTAAACTTAATAGAATCGCAAAGTAACTTAGACATCCACTCTAATTTTAGATTTAAAAAGTCTTTATCTTCTATCCACTTTTCAGAGGTTAATATTAAATTTTTGCCTTCTTTTATGATGGATGATATCTCTTTAATGAATTGTTCTCGCTCATTTAGGATATTCTTCTCGAGTAGTTCTTTTGCTAGCAATGGAAGATTATTGGTTAAGTTTAAAGCAAGCATACCCTCTTCCTCAGAAAAATCTGACAACCATTCTAGCGCTAATTCTTTGTTAGGAGCTCCAATTTTAATATCAAAACATCTGCTTTGAATGGTAAGAGGCACTTGATTCAAGAAGTTAGATGTAAGGAAAAAGTAAGTGTCTTTTGGAGGTTCTTCTAAAATTTTTAAAATAGCATTTAATCCATCTATAGATAATTTCTCTAAATTTGGGATTATTACTACTTTATTTTTAGCAAGGAAAGGAGACTCATAAAGCTTACTAATCAGCCCCTGTATCTGAGCAATTCCTATTAATTTTTTATCATCTAGCACCGTGAGGCGATGAAAATCAGGATGATTGTTATTTTCAGCTAGCTTGCAGCCCTGACAAGTACCACACAATCTATTATCCTCAGAGTTACATAGGATCATTCTTGATAGATAAGAAGCAAGCATATTCTTTCCAACTCCACTTCTGCCTGAAATGAGATAGGCATGATGAAAAAATTGTTTATCGAATTTATTTATATGAGGACTAAGCCAAGGAGGAAGAATATTTTTCATACTATAAAGTCTAAAACTACTGTCTCAACTTGCTTTTTAACTTCTAAGAAGTCTACCGAAGAATCTATCAATCTAAAACGCTCAGGATTATCTTCATTTAAAGACACGTAGGCATCTCTTATCCTTTCATGAAAATCCATAGGTTCACTTTCAAATCTATCTAATTCAGATCTCTTTTTTGCCCTATCAAGTGCCATAGGGGGAGGTAAATCAAATAACAGAGTTAAATCTGGCTGAGGAAGATCTAGCAGTCTCGCAAGAGAATCAATTTTTGATGTATTAATTTGCCTACCGCCACCTTGATAGGCATATGTTGAATCAAGATATCTATCTGAAATAACCCAGACTCCTTTATTTATATTTGGCATGACAAGATTATCTATATGATTTTTTCTATCTGCCATCATGAGAAGCAGTTCTACTTCTGGCGATATCTCAGAAGATTTACTCAGCAACATAGCTCTTAAGTCTTTTCCTAAAGGACCTCCACCAGGTTCTTTCGTAAGAATAAAATCAATATGTCTTTCTGTAAGGATTTCTGTAATTGTATTAAGGCTAGTAGATTTTCCTGAACCTTCTATCCCTTCTAAAGTTATAAAGTTACCTTTCATTGATTTGGTACTTTAATACAGCTTCATTGTGTTCTGTTAAATTTTTAGAAAATTTATGAAAGCCGTTTTTCATTGATACAAAATACAGGAAATCAGTTTCCTCTGGATTTAATGCTGCCTCTAAAGACTCTATACTCACTATAGAAATAGGGCCAGGAGGTAAGCCTTTATATCGATAAGTATTGTAAGGATTGTCAATTCTTAAATCTTTCCTTTTGATATCACCATCAAAGTCTTTTCCAAGAGCGTAGATAACGGTTGGATCGGATTGTAGTTTCATTCCTATTCTTAGACGATTTATAAAAACACCTGCTATTTTATTTTTTTCTAAACCTTCTTTTTCTATTATTGATGCCAATGTAATCGCTTCTGTTAAATTCTTATAAGGGAGTATTTCGTTTCTATCAGACCATAATATTTCAGATTCTGATTTCCATTTTTCTTGGGCAGCTAATAGAATAGAAGAGTATTTATCACCTTTCTGGAAGAAATATGTGTCGGGATAAAACATGCCTTCTTTGTAATTTATTCCTAATTCTTTTAATGATATTTCAGGACGTTTTCCAAGATCATCAATCAAGCCTTCTTCTAACCTTAATAAATAAATATCATTCAATGTCATTCCCGGTAAGAGAGTTAACTTCCTGTAGTGAATTTGACCTGAAGAAAATAGCTTTAGGTAAGTGTGTATGGAGTTAGAAGAATCCAGATAATATTCTCCAGCTTTAATAGATTTATCTGCAGATATAATTTTTGAATAGAGGTTGAACAAGAAATCATCAATTATAAAATTTTTATCAAGCAACAATTTACTTGTTGAAGATACGGAAGACCCTTCTTTTATGTCAATTATTACAGGATCACTTAGAGGTACTTTGTAATGAAAACTGAATGTAAGAAGAGTGAGTAGAAAGAGAAATAAAAAAAAAGAAATTCTCAGTAGAACCACTTAGTTAATATCCTTAAAGATTAATGACGCATTAGTTCCGCCAAAGCCAAAGGAATTAGATAAAGAATTATTTATAACTTTTTCTGTCGGTTTGTTTGGAGAATAATTTAGATCACAACCATCATCAGGATTATCCAGATTTATAGTTGGGGGGCATACGTTATCACGGATACTTAAAATAGAGAAAATAGCCTCTACGGCCCCTGCTGCACCTAGTAAATGTCCCGTCATAGATTTAGTTGAGCTAACTATTAAATCTTTAGCAGAATCCTGAAATACTGATTTGACTGCATCTGTTTCTGCTATGTCTCCAGCGGGAGTAGAAGTTCCGTGAGCATTAACATAATTTATTTCAGAGACATTGATATTTGCATCTTTAATGGCATTATTCATTGACAAGGCAGCACCTGCACCACCTTCCGGTGGGGATGTTATGTGATGGGCGTCTGCACTCATTCCGAAGCCTATAATTTCNGCGTATATTTTTGCGCCTCTTGATAAGGCGTGTTCATANTCTTCTAGTAATAAACATCCCGCACCTTCACCAAGAACAAACCCATCNCTNTCTTTNTCCCATGGTCTGCTTGCCGCNTGTGGATTATCATTCCTAGTTGATAAAGCTTTAGCNGCATTAAAGCCAGCTAAACCTAGGGGTGTTGTAGCCATTTCGGCTCCTCCNGTTAACATCAAATCAGCATCACCATGAGCAATACTTCTGAACGAATATCCAATGGAATGACTTGCGCTTGAGCAAGCGCTTGCAATTGATATGTTTGGTCCTTTCAAACCGAATTTAAGAGAGGCATATCCAGAAACCATATTAGAGATTGCTCCAGGAACGAAAAAGGGTGAAATCTTTTTCGGACCAGTCTCAAAAAGTTTAATTTTATTTTCCTCTATAGTACCTAATCCACCAATACCCGAACCTATGGATACTCCGAATTTAGTGAGATCTGTCTGATCAAGTTTTATTTGTGAATCATCTACGCACTCTTGAGAGGCAATCAGTCCATATTGAATGAAGGGATCTGTTCTTCTGATTTCTTTCTTATCAAGGTAGTCCTCTATATTTAAATCTACTGTTGCAGCAAATTTAGTATCAAAATCAGTTACATCAAATTTATCTAAGGGTTTCGCGCCACTTTTACCCTTCAGGATATTATCCCATGAATCAATAACATTATTTCCAACGGGAGACAGCATGCCGAGACCAGTAATTACTACCCTTCTTTCAGCCATGGAAAAACCTAAATTTGTGTTTTAAGAATTGCTGTTTATATAATCAACAGCATTTTTTACTGTTTGAATTCCTTCAGCTTCTTCATCTGGAATTTCTATTTCAAACTCCTCTTCAAAGGCCATTACTAATTCAACAGTATCTAGTGAATCTGCGCCCAAATCATCGATAAAAGAAGCTTCTAATTTTACCTCTTCAGACGACACCCCAAGTTGTTCGCAAACTATTTTTTGTACTCTATCTTCAACGCTCATATTTTATCTCCCATCCAAAATAGAAAAGTTATTTGTAGAAAGTGGGCATTGTACTAATTTTAAATAATTTTTCATCTGTTTACTTTAATAAATAAATTTATTGTCAATAACTTACATATAGAGCCCACCATTAATATGTACGGTTTGTCCAGTAATATAAGATGCATCCTCCGAACATAAAAAACCTGACTAAACTTGCCACTTCATTTGGTTCACCGAATCGTCCCAGTGGTATTTCTTTAACTAAATAATCTGAATTTACCCCTTCATTTTGTTCTGTCATATCGGTTGATATAAATCCTGGAGCTACAGAATTAATTGTAATATCTCTTTTTCCTACTTCTTTTGCGAGGGATTTTGTAAAAGCCTCAACACCGGCCTTTGCAGCAGCATAATTAGATTGACCTCTATTCCCTATAGAAGCTGAAGCAGAAGAAATGTTAATAATTCTTCCCCATTTATTCTTTAACATCATCTTTAATGATCTTTTGCACAGTTGAAAGGTCCCATAGAGATGAACATTCATTATGTCCGACCATTCTTCGTCGGACATTCTTAAAACTATGTTATCTCTTGTAATACCTGCATTATTAACTAGAACAGATATAGACTTATTGTTTTCTTCCAGAAGACGCCAAAACTGATCTATGGAATCGTTTGAATTTAAATCCAAGATATAACCTTCTATGTCTTTTTCAAGAAGAGAGTCCACTCCAGCTTGAGATGTTGCTGTACCTATAACGGAATAACCTTTCTGTTTTAATTCCAAGGCTATTGCATTTCCTATACCTCTACTTGCTCCAGTTACTAGTGCAGTTTTCATCTTAAGCTCCTTGGATAATTTTTAATGTTTCATAATCATCTAAAGCATAAACCTTAGTGTCTATAAATTTTCTTTTTACAAGACCGGTTAATACCTTAGAAGGACCACATTCATATAGGGATTCTAAGTTTTTTTCCTGAAACTTATTCATTGTCTCATCCCATCTAACCGGACTATAGATTTGAGAGATTAAATTATTTTTAATAACGTCTACATCATCAGAATGTGTAACCGAATAATTTTGTAATATTGTTGTCTTTGGTACTTTAAAATTTATTTTTTTAAGTTCTTCAGAAAATTTTTCAGAGGCAGGCTTCATAAGTTCACAATGAGAAGGAACACTCATCGCTAAAGGTATTGCTCTTTTAGCTCCCTTTTCCTTAGATAAAACGATTGCATTTTCTACTCCTGCTTTAGTGCCTGATATGACTATCTGTTTATCAGAATTTAAATTTGCCATACTCACAAGAGCGCCTTTCATGGATACGGCCTTACAAATGGGATCTAATTCTTCTTTTGTTAAACCCAAGATAGCTGCAATGCCTCCCTCTCCCTCTTTAACAGCTTCCTGCATATATTTTGCTCTAAGCATTACTAAGTTTAATGCCTCTTCAAATGTGATGGATCCGGCTGCAACGTATGCGCAATATTCTCCTAAAGAGTGTCCCGCCATAACCTCTATATCCTCAGGATTCTTATCACACAGCATCCAAAGTGCATAATTCGAAGTTAACAGCAAAGGTTGAGTAATTTCGGTAGGAGACAGGTCATCGGCAGATCCATCTTGTATCAATGATTTAAAATCGATTCCAGATATATCTTTGGCTTCTTCAAAAGCGTTACAAAATGTATCAGAATTTAAGAAATATTCATTAAGCATCCCATGATATTGAGAGCCTTGTCCTGGAAAAACAAAACCTAGTGCTTTTGACAAAAGATTACTCCTCTACGGTTTCTTCTTTTTGTTTTATTTCAACTATCTTTTTACCTTTATAAAACCCGTCAGCAGTCATTTGATGCCTCAGATGTCTCTCGCCGGTAACAGGATCAGTCGATAAAGTTGGATTTGAGAGAGACTGATGCGCCCTCTTCTGTAGTTTTTTTGATTTAGATTTTTTACTTTTTTGTACTGCCATAATGTGCCTCGGCGCGGATTTTAAATTAACTAGTCGATCAAGTCTCTAATTTTTTTAAAAGGAAAGTTTTTTTCTTGTATTAAACTTTCATTTTCTTCAATACAGCTTTCTTCACATTTAACTATATCCGGATAATTTAGACCTGTTTCTTCTTCAATAAATTTTTGTAAATTAAAATATTCTAGATCTTGATAATGAGTTTGATCTTGCTCAGAACTATCAGAATGAATTTCGTTGAGATCTTTTAGGGTTACATCGATTTCACTAAAAATATTAAGAATGGTTTCCTTTAAACAATTTTGACAGATGTCTGTGAAATCTCCTTTGATAGAACCGTCACATTTGAGTAAATTGTTTGAAATTCTTAAAATTCTTAACTTTACTTCTAGATTGCCTATGAGGCTACCTATCTTCGGCACGTCTATAGATTCGAGTTTGTATGAAAGATTTATAGGAAAAGAGCCTTCTGTAAGATTTAAAATTTTCATGACAATATACTATTAAAGATTTTGGGTGTATCCGTTGCACACTCTATCCCAAGATTTTTAAATTTAATTGAATTAGCATGAAGTAACATCCTATTTAAACCTTTTTTTCTTGCTCGTTCATTTAATATTTCATCTCCATATTTTTTATCGCCGACTATTGGGTAACCTTCAAATTGTGTATGTGCCCTTATTTGATGCATTCTTCCTGTTATAATTTTTGCTTTTAGAAGGCTATAGTTGTTATTTGATTGAATAATATGAAATTCTGTTAAGGATTCCTTGCCACCGCTATCGATAATTGCTTCTCTTTCACCTGATTTAGATTTACTTTTAGATATAGGTTTATTAACAGATTTTAATTTCTCCGGCCAACTCCCAAAAACCACTAAATCATAATACTTATCAACTTGTTTGTTTCTAATTTCTTGATGAAGCTTTCGTAAGAAAGACTTTTTAAGCGCTATTACGAGGCATCCTGAAGTATCTCTATCAATTCTATGTGCCAATTGAGCATCTTTGTACTTAGGGTCTACGTCTCTAATAATTTCTATGACACCTGAAGATATGCCGCTACCTCCATGACATGCAATACCAACTGGTTTGTTCATGATAATAAATTCTTTTTCAGCGCTGATAATTGAATTGATAATCTTTTCTTTTAAGCTATTGGAAGTAAAGACTTTTTCGATGGTAGAGGTTCTATAAGGAGGGATTCTTATCAAATCTCCTATTTTTAGTTTCAAACTAGGTACAGATCTAGAGCTATTAACTCTAACCTCTCCTTTTCTAATGATGGAGTAAATTTTTGTTCTTGGAAGCCCTTTAAGTCTAGCAATAAGACAGTTATCGAGCCTAACGCCTTGATACTCAGAAGTAACTATATAATTAGAGACTGGATGAAAATTATCTTCCATATTAAAGAACCCTTTAAAGTAGGCTTGATTTAGTCTATTATACGCGAGTGATTGCGCATTTTGATGAGTTAATTATAAGACGCATAAATAAAATTATATATAAAATTTAAGAAGCAGAGAGATTAAGGCTCTCAAGAACAAATCGCTACGTAGGCGTGGCATCAAGTAATTCGCCTACCAATTTTTTTACATTATTGGCCTTTCCGACCTGCTTCCCTATATTGGGGTAAACCATGAAAAGAATGCTTATTAATGCAACTCAACCTGAAGAGTTGCGTGTAGCACTTGTAGATGGTCAAAGTATCTATGACTTTGATATCGAACAAGTGGGTCAGGAAAGAAAAAAATCAAATATTTACAAAGCACGAGTGTCTCGTATCGAGCAAAGCCTAGGTGCGGCATTTGTAGATTTTGGATCTGAAAGACACGGATTTCTTCCTGTCAAAGAACTAGCACCTAATCTTCACAAAGATAATAAAAATAAAGCGCCTATAAATGAAATTTTGACACAAGGGCAAGAGATTATTATTCAAGTTGAAAAAGAAGAAAGAGGAAACAAAGGAGCTGCGTTAAGCACTTTTATATCTCTTCCAGGTCACTATCTTGTACTGATGCCCAATAGTCCAGAAGCTGGTGGAATATCAAAAAGTATTGAGGGTAAATCAAGAGACGATATTAGAGATAAACTCAAACAGCTTGAGATTCCAAAAGGGATGGGTGTGATCGTTAGAACAGCTGGAGATGGCGTCTCTTTTGAAGAGTTAAAATGGGATTTAGATTATCTCTTAAATTTATGGGATGCCATACAAGAGGCAAATCAACTCAGGAAGGCCCCTTTCCTCATTTTTAAAGAGAATGATTTGATATCACGATCACTTAGAGATTTTCTAAGAGACGACATTACAGAAGTCTTGGTTGATACTGATGAAGCTTATGAAAAAGCACATGACTTTACTTCAAAGCTGATGCCGGACTTTGAAAATAAGATAATAAGATATAATGAAACCATTCCACTTTTTACAAGATATCAGATAGAAAGTCAGATAGAGACTGCCTATCAGAGAGAAGTATCCCTACCAAGTGGAGGCTCTATTGTTATAGACCAAACAGAAGCTCTAGTGGCGATTGATGTTAACTCTGCTAAAGCTACTGGTGGAAGTGATATCGAAGAAACGGCTCTAAATACTAATATTGAGTCTGCGGTAGAAATAGGAAAGCAATTGCGATTGAGAGATACTGGTGGATTAGTCGTGATTGATTTTATAGATATGTTGTCTCTAAAAAACAAAAGAGCTGTTGAAGACAAACTTTGGTCCGCCCTGTCAAATGATAGAGCGAAGGTTCAGGTTGGAAGGATTTCTAGGTTTGGCCTTATGGAGATGTCTAGACAAAGGTTAAGACCATCTCTCCAGGAAAGATGGACTCAAGATGTTGCAAGTTTATCTACTGCAGTTCTTAGACTAATAGAAGAAGAATCAAGTAAGAAAAAAAGTGGAGAAGTTAGAGCGGTAGTATCATCTGACATGTCTATATTCTTGCTTAACGAAAGACGTTCAAGAATTAATGAAATTGAAGAAAGAACTGATGTAAGGGTAATAGTAGTTTCAGATCCTACTCGTTCAGACAATAGATTTGAAGTCAGCCGACTAAGATCTGATGATAAGAAAAACAAAGATCATGCAAGTTATGATATTCAGAGTGAAATAGGTGCCAGTGGCAATTCAAATGTGAATTACAAAAAGCCTAAACTTGAAAAGCCTGCAGTTAATTTAACACCTCCAAAGAAACCTAAGAAAAAAGGTGATGGCATATTCAAAAAATTCCTAAATCTTTTTGATACAGCAAAGGATGAAAAACCTGAGAGTAAGCCTAAGAGAAATCAAAGAAATAATAGAGGAAGGCCAGACAATAGAAATAAGAAACCTCAAAATAGAAATACTCCTCGTCCCCAGAACAATAAAGCTAGGGATGAAAAAGAAAATGTAAAAAAAGGGCCTAATACAAATCCGAAGACAAGAACTGAGAATAAGGATGAAAAGCAAGCACCAAGAAGAAATAATCCTAGGAAACCAAGGGTTGATTCGACTAAAGAAGCAACTGATCTAAAGCCAAATAAGCTTAAAGAGAATGAAGCTAAACCTCAAGAAAAAAAGAAGCCAAGTCCTAGGCCAATTAAAAAAGAAGTTAAGGAGACAAAAGTTGACGAGAAAGTTATAGCCGATATTCAGAGCAATCTTCCAGAGAAAAACGATGTCAAAACAATAGATAAAACTCAGTCTAAGAAACCTGCACTAGCAGAGGAAGGTAAAAAAGAATCTAAAGTTACATCTACTCCCAAGCCTAAAGCTGCTCCTAAACCCAAAGCTGCTCCTAAACCCAAAGCTGCTGCGAAATCTAAGCCCGCAAAAGAAGAAGCGGCCGCAAAAGTTGAAGTTGTTGGTGTTGCTGCTCCTGAGAAATCAGATAAGAAAGCAAAAGATTGGGGAAGAGCTTCAAACGACCCAAGAAATAAGTCTTAGTTACTAAGTTTGGCTAGATAACTCTCTATGAGTTGACCTGATATGGAAATATTTCCTGTAGGTACTTGAGGTAATGCTTTGTAGTTGAACCAATCAGCTTTATCTATCTCAAGTCCGTCGGGTGTTATGTCCCCTTCTAGATACTCAGCATGGTATCCAAGCATTAATTGACTAGGGAAAGGCCAAGATTGNCTNCCAAAGTATTCTATATTTTTAACNGTTACCTTAACTTCTTCATAAATTTCTCNATGTATTGCAGATTCGGCTGATTCACCGGCTTCTATAAAACCAGCTAAGGTGCTATAAAAAGTTCCAGGGAAATTCTTGTTATGAGCTAAGAGTAAATCTTCACCATTTGTTACCAGCACTATTACACAAGGTGAAATTCTTGGGTAAATCATCACATTATTACATTCGCAAAACATAGCTCTTTCTGTTTCGTGATTAAACATTTTAGAACCGCATACACCACAAAATTGATTATTCTTTTGCCAGTCACTTAGTTGAATAGACCTAGAACAGATAGTGAATAATGAATCAGGTATCTTGCCTAATAAGTTTCTTAATGGAGTGAGCGATGTATCCTCAGATATTAGGCTATCCTTGGTTAATTCGGCTAAAAAACAAGGTCTATTGTCTAAGTAGCCTATGAACTGTTTGTCTTGAAATTCCATTTCTGACCATTTGAGGTCCTCTTCTTCAAAAATTAAATATTCCGATGCTTTAGAGGTTAAAAATTCTTGATTTCTAAGCACAATAGTTACGCTTGTTTCAGATGATGTATTGATATTTTCAGGAATGAATACAAAATTATCTTTAATAGTTATCATTTATAGATTTTAAGCTATTAAACAATAGTTTAAAATAGATTTAACAAACACGAGGGAATTATGGAAACAATTGTGATGGATCAAGGAATGTTAGTTTCGGGAATAATATTAGCGGCTAGTTTTATTCTTATTTTTACAGAAACTTTGCATGGTTTTCATAGGGTTAAAGTTGCTATGGCCGGTGCTGCATTGATGCTTGTAGTCGGTCAGGGGTATGGCTTCTACTCACCAGAAGCTGCTTTCGAAGCAGTGGATTGGAATGTTGTATTCTTGTTAGGAGCTATGATGGCGGTAGTGGCCATTATGATTAATACAGGCGGTTTTGAAGTTCTTGCCTCCAATATTGGAAAAATTGCTAAGGGAAGACAATTCTATCTTCTAGCCTTGCTTGGTACAGCTGTAACGGTGATATCTCTTTTATTAGATAACGTAACAACAGTTGTTATATTTGGCCCTTTAATTGTTTTAATTTGTCAAAAGATGAAAGTTAGTGCCATTCCTTATTTGATGGCAGCAGCATTGCTATCTGATACTGGAGGTGTCGCAACTCTAGTAGGTGATCCACCCAATTTAATGATTGGCTCGGCCTTTGATATCGCTTTTATGCCATTTGCTTACAAGATGTTTCCAATAGTTTTTGTAGCATGGATAGCGACTTTATTCTTCATGAGATATTTGTTTAAGGAAGAATTGGCAATAGTACCTGAAGGAACTTTTGAAGAGACTATTCCTTATAAAGATAAAACTTTATGGAATAAATCACTCGCTATTCTTGGACTGATGGTAATCCTATTTGTCATTCATAATGTAATACATTGGGAACCTTGGATGGTTGCCGGCACAGGATTAATCCTGCTTACAATTCTAGCTAAAGAAATAGAATTTGAAGATGTAATGAAGAATATGACTCACGAAATACCACTTCTAATGTTCTTTGTAGCTCTCTTTATGTTGGTTGGTGGAGTTGAGGGCAGCAAATTTCTTGAATATCTAGGTCAATTTATCGTTCCATTTTTAATCGATCCTGTGAGCGGAGAAGTTATACAAGAAAATTTCATGATTACCTGTATAGCATTAATGTGGGTTGCAGCAATCATGTCTGCTGCTATCGATAATATTCCCTTTACTGCCGCCATGATACCCATTATTGCTTCACTAGAGACAGTGGGAGTAAATATAGCAGCTTTATGCTGGTGTCTTGCAATAGGAGTGGGAATGGGTGGCAATGGTACTCATATAGGCTCCACGGCAAATGTTTATATTGTTACTGTTTCTGAGAAGCTAGCAAAGACCACAGGCAATCCTGATATGGCGATTACTCCCCTAAAATGGGCCAAGAAAGGTTTACCAGTTATGATCCTGACTTTATGTATTTGTACAGTGATCATGTATATGTTTTTTGATTATTACGCTATACCGCTTCATTCTTAATGTCTCATAGGTTTTCTATAGCTCCAATGATGGATCGAACGGATCGTCATTGTAGATATTTTCATAGATTGCTTACAGGTAAAAGTCTGCTGTACACAGAAATGTTGCATTCAAATGCAATAATCAAAGGAAACACGAATAAATTACTTTCATACAGCCATGAAGAGCACCCTTTGGCTATCCAGCTAGGAGGATCTGACCCTGAATCACTTGCAGAAGCATCTGTAATATCTGAGGAATTTGGTTATAAAGAAATTAATCTAAACGTCGGCTGTCCTTCTAGTAAAGTTCAAAAAGGAAGATTTGGGGCTATATTAATGAAAGAGCCAGAATTAGTTGCTAAGTGCATAAGCAATATGAAAAAGTCAGTTAACATACCCGTTACGGTTAAATGCAGGATAGGGGTTGATGATATGGACCAAGATGCCCAACTGGATAGATTTATAGAACAAGTAAGTTTTGAAGGATGTAATACGTTCATAATCCATGCCAGAAAAGCTTGGCTTAAAGGTTTAAGCCCTAAAGATAATAGAGAAATACCACCTCTTAATTATGAAAGAGTTTATAAACTTAAAGACAAATTTCATCATTTAAATATTGTTATCAATGGTGGCATTAAAACTGTAGAAGAATCACTTGAACATCTAAATCATGTAGATGGTGTTATGGTTGGAAGAGAAGCATACGATAATCCTCTAATGCTTAATTCAATTGATAAAGAAATATATAAAGAAACAGAGGATAGCCTAACTAGAACAGAGATTCTTATTAAACTTCTTCCTTATATACAGTCCGAGGTTAATAAAGGAACTAAAATAACCCATATCACTAGACATATAATGGGTTTATTTAAAGGTTTTCATGGAGCAAAAGACATAAGAAAATATCTTGTGTCTTTAAATAATGCTGTTAATCCTGTAGATAATTTTAAATTTTTCTTAAAAGAAACAACAATATGATTAATAAAATAAAAAACTTAATTTCCAATCTTTCGAAAAAAGAAGAAGAACATAAGGAGCTAGATTCTTCATTGCTGGACAATGCATGCGCAGCTTTATTGGTTGAAATTGCTTTTGCTGATAAAGATTTTGATGATACTGAAAAAGACTCTCTAAGAGAAACTTTAGTTAAAACTTATAGTCTCAATGAAGAGGAAATAGAAGAAATTATTCAAGATGCTGATAGGTCAGTAGAAGAAAGTACTTCACTTTATGGCTATACAAGAATCGTTAATGATGAATTTAATTATGAAGATAAATTAGATCTAATTAGAAATTTATGGAAAGTTGCATATGCAGATGGAAATCTAGATAAATATGAAGAGCATCTGTTGAGAAAAATATCAGATTTAATCCATGTCAGTCACAGTGACTACATAAATATTAAATTAGAAATGAGAAGTGATTAGTCAAAGTC
>JGI20155J14468_10001237_pt1 | contig 20232 bp, 18 predicted proteins | sample COG_05_FD_14468 | JGI IMG/M metagenome (IMG submission 14468) | reverse complement strand
GATCCATTGGATTTAAATTCAAATATGGGATCTATGATTTCAAAAGGACATTTACAAACAGTTGATGGATACATTCAAAAAGGAATAGATGAAGGTGCAAAACTTTTATTTGGTGGAGTTTCAGACAATAAACAAAAAGGTTTTTATGCAAAACCAACTTTGTTTGATGGTTTAAAAGAAAATATGACAATCGCCCAAGAAGAAATTTTTGGACCAGTATTAGGAATTTTAACAGTTAAAAATGATGAAGAAGCATTAAGGGTTGCAAGTAACTCAAAATATGGACTTCACGCAAGTGTATTTACACAAGATATTAATAGAGCTTTTCATTTGGCAAAAAGTTTACCGTGTGGAACTGTTTCAGTAAACACATTTTCAGAGGGAGATATTAAAACACCTTTTGGAGGCTACAAACAATCAGGATCGTTATCAAGAGACCAAGGAACTGAAGCTCTTAATTCTTTCCTTCAAACAAAAACTATCTGGATCAGTCATCATTAATTACTAAAGAGTTAAATTAATCTGAATGGATTTTCTTTTATTAGGTTTTTTCACTGGTTTAAGTTTGATTTTAGCTATTGGAGCTCAAAATATTTTTGTTATAGAACAAGGTTTAAAGAGGCAATATGTATTTATCATTTGTTTAATATGTTCTGCTTCTGATTTAATCTTAATTTTTTCAGGAATATTTTTTTTTCATTTTTTTAACCAATACTTAACTACAACTGTAGAATTATTTCTCAACATCTTGCTAATAATATTTTTAATTCACTTTATATTTACGAAAATTAAATCTTATAATTTAGTAATAAATTTTAAAAAAGACTCAAAAAAAATGACTAGAACTAATATTGTTTTAAAAACTCTTGCATTTACCTACCTAAACCCACACGTTTATTCTGACACAGTATTTTTTCTTGGTAACTTTTCTAAAAATCTATTTGTTAATGAAAAAATTATATTTGGTATTGGTGCTTCAATTGCTTCATTTGTATTTTTTTTTTCAATTGGCTATTTATCTAAATTTTTTTCTAAATATGCAAAAAATAAAAAAGTTTGGAAAATAATTAATTTATTCATAATTATTTTTATGAGTATGTTAATAATTTTAATTTTAAAACAATCTTTATTTTATTTAATATAGATATTTTAATCTTTATTCTTTAAGAACATAACTGCAAATTTCATTTTCATTTTTGCAGTTTGTATTATCTATTTCTTTATTATTAATATTTATTTTTGAAAGTTTTTGATTAAAAATATTGATCTTATTTTGTTCTAGCTGTGAATCGGTTAACTTAATCTTCGCAGGACCATATTCGCTTTTTTTAATATAAGTCGCAACTCCTATGTCATTATTAGTTATAGTGATATTGTTACCTTCTACTAAAGATTTATCTTTTGCAACTATACCAAAATGGTTTTTTTGAATATATGAGTTATTTATATTTATAGTACTTTCTTCTCCAGCACTTATTGCTTTATCACCTGCGTAAAGAATCTTAATATTGTTTAATGAAACAATAGAGCCAGAAAAGTCTAGAGAATCATTAATCGAATTATTGAAAGTGGTGTTGATAATTTCACCATTGCTAAAATCAATATCTAGTGCATCAGCATTAGTATTTTTAAAATAACTATTTTTAATTAAAAAATTTGATTTTATTATATTCACATAATCATCACCATAAACGTTATCAAAAAATTTAGAGTCTATAATTTCTACTGTAGTATTATAAAAGCTTAATGCACCAGAAATTCCACTTAATTGAGCATTTGGAGCGGATAAATTTTTGAAGACAGTATTGATAAATAAAGACTTTTCATTACTATCGAGTATCAAGATTCCATCACCATACTCGTTAGAATAAATATTTTTATTTCTAAAGTCATTTAAGGATTCGTTAAATTTAGCTTTAATCGTTATTGGTTTTTCTTTTGAACCAATAGAAATTATTGGAGAATAAGATATTAGACCAGAATTTTTTTCAAAAATTAAATTTGTTCCAGGATTAATTATCAATCTATAACCTTTTGGAATTATAATTTTATCCTTTATATTTAATTCATTTGTATTAATTATAATATCATTCTCTTTAACTAGAAAATTATTATTTTGATTTATTCTTTTAAAAAAGTCTATTTTTTTTTCACTTTTATTTAATACTGAATTTTTCCAGAAATCTATGGAAATATATTTATCTTTGTTGTCACCAAGAATTCTATAAATCAATTTAATTTTATCTAAATTATTTTTTTTACAAAGGGTTTGGCAGTCAAATTTTATTAATTCGGGTGCACTTGGTTTATTTTGTTTTTTTCCAGGTAAAATTTTATAATCTTCTAGATAAACTTTTTTATTTTCAATTTCTAATCCAATTATTTTTACTGGTAAAATTTGTTTATTGAAAATATTTAGAATTATATTCTTTTCATTAACTTCTAATAAATTTGCACTAATAGTGATAATTGGATTTAGCGTATCATTAATATATTTTTTATTAAGTAAAAAATGATCTTTTGAATAGATCTCTACATTAGGGTAACTACTTTTTAAAAGAGTTTTATATTCTTTAAATTTATCATTGTTATTTTGAATTATTACATCCCAATAGTCATCAGAAGAAACTCTCTTTAATTCTTTTAAGTATTTTTCATAAAAAGTGAAGTCTTCAAATAAGATATCTAAAAATTCTCTTTGCCAAATTAAGTTTATTTTACTTGTATCAAAAGCCCAAAAGCTTACGGGTGCATTATCACTATAATAAGCATGCACTTCTCTTGATATTGGTTCAAGCAACTTTGTAACTGGATTATAATAAAATTTTAAATCTTTCCAGTCAAATTCTGAGGTAGCAAAAATGGTTTTTACAGCTAATACCTTAGCAAGTTGATTTTCATCAAAAGTTTCTTTTATAGATAAATCATTATTTCTGAATAAATTAATTTTTGTTACAGCTTCATCCAAATACTTTTTATATTTAGTATCTTTGTACTCATCTTTAAAACGTACAGGTTTTATTGGTGTTCGCCAAAAATTTTGATGTATTCCATTTGCACCAAGATCAAATTGATTTTGTATTTCTTCAATCCATATGTTTTTATCAAAGCCAATTATTACACCTTCTCTTCTTTTATTTCTTTCAACTAAAATTTTACTTGGCTGTTCTATTAGTGAATATACCCCAAGACTATCTCCATTAACCTTTAAATTTATAAACTTCATTTTGTAAGAAATTAATTTTTCGTTTTCTAAAAATTTCATAAAAAGCCACTCATATAGATATGACAATGTTTTTGGATGTTGTAGTGCAAAATATTTTAAATTAAAAAGACTCTTGTCACCTCTAAGTTTAACATTAAACGACCATTTTTTTGGATCTTCCCAATGATCGCTATGAGTACCTTTTAGTTTGACTTTTACTTTATAAGTAGAACTTTCATCGCTTAATTTTGCAGGAACCCATTTAACAAAATCATCTTTCAACCTTCCGTACTCTATTGCCATTTTTCTGGAGTCCTTCATTGAATCTAAATGTTTTTGTTTAATATCAAGATTAATTGTTTCAACTTTATAAAAATTGGAATAAATTTTAGTTGATGTATTCTGTATCAGTTCAGAGATAAAGAATTCAAATTTTCCTCTAAAGTCATATCTTTCCACCCAGGTTCCTAATATAAAAAATATCAATACAGATATAAAAAAAACTATTGATTTCAATTTATACTTTGTTTTTTTATTTTTATTTTTATTTTGGACAATCATCAAAAACCTAAAGATAATCTTTGACCATCTACATATTTAGAGTTTTTACTAGCTCTTAAAGGAAAATCATTAAACAAAGTAATAATTTTTTTTTGATCAAGTTTTTGACATTTTATTTCTACAACCATTTTATCTTGTGAGAAAAATTTATGCATTAAGTTTAAAACACAATTTTTTCTCTGATCAAAAGTTTGTATATTTTTATCAATTGTAATTCTAAATTTTTTATCAGAGCTTAAATAATACCTCCTATCATAGCTATTTACTAATTGTATAAATTTAAATCTATTAAACCTATTATTAAAATCTTTTGGTAATTTTTTTTCAATCGAATTAATTAAACTATTTTTCGATATACCATGGTAGATAGATAAATCTTTAATTTTATATATTTTCTTATAACCAAAAATATTTTTTTTAATCTTAATCTCAAAAAATAAATTATCTAAATTATTATCATACCATCTCAATCTTATTTTAAATCTATTGCTATCTCCATGAAGATTTGCCATTAAACATTGTAAATTGAGATCGTCAAAATATATATTATTAACATGTCTTTTCTTAAAAATTTCATGAAAATTATTTAGCCGAAGCCAATTTAAAATATTATTTTCATAAATTGAGTATGTGTTAAATTTTATTTCTTGTCTAAGCTTATCAGATTCCATAAAGCATAAATTATAAGCTTGGAACCTGTCGTTGGTCAATATATGACACTGAAATTCCTGGATATTTTATCTCTAATACACTTATAATATTTTGTAATTTAGAAATTTCATCAAAGTGAATAATAAAAGAAGCGTGATAATAATTACTCTTTGTTGTTACTTGCCTAAGGTCACTTCCTTCAAATTCCTTTGTAACTGTAGTGACAATAAAATCATGTATTTGATCTTTTTTTAAATCTCTAGTGTCCTCAAATTCAATATTTAGAAACATATTCTTGTTATTCTTTACTATCATTCTTTTTTTTAATACGGATAAAAATACAAGTATTAGGATAACAGCAAGAATTGTAACAACAGTTTGATTAGCACCAAGACCCAAACCTGTGGCTATACAAAGAAACAAGTATGCTAATTCCTCTGGTTCTTTAATAGGCGTTCGAAATCTAACTATGGATAGTGCACCTACCAAACCTAATGATAGAGCTAATGAAGATTTAACTACCGAGATAATCAAAATAGTGGTTAGAGTTATAAAAGGAAAAATATTTGCAAAATCATTTCTATTTGTGATAGTTGAGCCAAATTTTGTATAATGATACCTAATTAGTAAAGATAAAAACACTCCACACAAAAAATTTATAATAAATGACGATAATGAGAATACTTCGTTTTGAGTTTGAAATAAATCATTCAACATTTAATTTTATACTATCAGTTTTTTGATTGGTATCCATATTTAACAAGTCTTACATCTCCAGTTCTTGCATGTGCCTCCATACCTTCATACCTTGATATTCTAGCAGCTGCTGCACCAACAAGTTCAGTAGATTCTTTAGTCATTCTTTGAAAACTTAATGTTTTGATGAATTTTCCTACAAATAAACCACCCGTATATCTTCCAGCTCCTTTAGTCGGTAAAATATGGTTTGTTCCAGAGCATTTATCACCATAAGCAACCGTTGTTTCTTCACCCACAAATAAAGAGCCATAATTTGTAAGTCTTTCATGAAACCATTTTAAATTTTTAGTTTGAACTTCTAAATGTTCAGGAGCGTATTCATCGCTGATTTTAACCATTTCTTCATCAGTATCACATAGAATTACCTCACCGTAATCTCTCCAAGCAGCATCAGCATTGGTTCTTGGAACTTCGGGAAGTTCAGCAATTAATTCGGGAACTCTTTTAATGACTTTTTCTGCAAGTTCTTTACTCGTTGTGTATAACCAACAAGGTGAATTATAACCATGTTCAGCTTGACCTACTAAATCAACAGCAACAATTTCAGGATCGGCATTAGCATCTGCAATAATTCCAATTTCAGTAGGACCAGCAAATAAATCAATACCAACTTTTCCAAATAAAATTCTTTTAGCTTCAGCAACAAACTGATTACCAGGTCCAACAATGATATCTGCTGGAGGATTTTTAAATAAACCATTAGTCATTGATGCGATAGCTGGAACACCCCCTAAATTTAATATTACATCAGCTCCACACAAGTCAGCGGTATAAATAATTGTTGGATGAGCACCAACACCTTCTTTTGGTGGGCTACAAGCAATAATATTTTTAACTCCTGCAACTTTTGCAGTTGTAACACTCATAACAGCTGAGGCTATATGAGCATATCTACCACCAGGTATATAACAGCCAGCAGTATTTACAGGTACTAATTTTTGTCCTGCAAATAATCCTTTAGATAATTCAACTTCGAAATTTTGACCATAATTTTTGAGTTGAGCTTCAGCAAATTTTCTTACTCTTTCATGAGAAAACTGAACATCATCTTTAGTTTTTTGGTCTAAAGTCTTTTTAACCTCTTCAATTCTTTCCTTTGAAACAATAATTTCTCCACCATATTTATCAAATTTTTTTGTTAAATCGATGCAGCCTTGCTCTTTTGAAGTTTCTATATCTTTTAATAAATCTTGAACAATTCCAGTTGTTTTTGAGTCATCCGTAGAAGAAGTTTTTGGTGATTTTTTTAAATAAGTGATTGCCATTGTATCTCTTTCGTAAATTTTTTGATAAGCTTTAATAAATCAAAAGTTTTAATTTTTCAACGTATAATTAAAAGTAAATTCTATATAAAGCGTTAACACTTACAAGACACAGTATTGTTACAAGTAAATATAGACTTATATAATCAATTGGTTTCATAAATTTTAATCTAAGGCAACAACAGCAGCAGCTATTGAAGCTAATCTTGCTTGAGCTTCATCTGATCTACTAGTTATTACAACTGGAACTTTTCCACCAACAACAACACCCGCAGCACAAGCACCAGAAAAATAAATTAACATTTTTACTAGACCATTTCCTGTTTCTACATTCGGCACTAACAAAATATCTGCCATTCCAGCAACATCATTTTTGATACCTTTAATTGCAGCAGATTTTTTTGAAATACTATTATCAAAAGCTAGTGGGCCAAACACTTGAGCATTTAAATTTTCTTTTTTTGCAAATTTAGTCAATTCATCAGCTTCTTTAGAGCTAGGAACGCTGTCCAAAATTTCTTCAGTTGCTGAAAGTATAGCAACCTTAGGTTTTTCAATTCCAATTCTATTTGAAAAATTGATAACATTTTTTAAAATATGCATTTTTGTTTTTATATTGGGCAAAACGTTAAGCGCACCATCCGTTATAATTAAAGGCTTGTCGTTTTTTTCAATAGTCATGTGCCAAATATGGCTTAATCGAGTTTTTCCTAGTAAGTCGTATTCTCTTTTCAAAACTTCTTTCATAAGCACATCTGTGTGAATGTGACCTTTAACAATAATTCTAATCTTTTTTTTACTAGCTAATTTTGCAGCTACAGAAGCTGTATTGTTTTCTACAGGTTCGTGAATAATTTCAAAATTAGAAATATCCCATTTTAAATTATCAGCACATTTTTTGATTTCATTCTTGTCTCCTATAAAAATCGGTTCTATGAGATTTTCATTTACAGCATCCTGAACTGAAATCATTGGAAGTGGTTTACCTGCATTTACTATCGCAGCCTTAACCCCCTTTTTTTTATGGGCACATTCTAAGAGGTTATTTGGACAGATAATTTCTTTATTTGAAAGCATTAACAATAATTATAATTAAATTTTAAAATGTATATAGTCAATTTTATGATTAAATATAGAGAATAATATTAAGATGATTGATAAATTGAAAATAAATATCCAAGAACAAAAAATTTCTAACATTTATCGAAAAGTTAAAGAATATAATTGGGATGTTATAGATAATTTAAGCGATTGGGAGCACGGAACTAATAAAAATTATTTGAAAGACTTGTGTGATTACTGGGTTGATAAATATGATTGGAAAAAATTTGAAATAGTTTTAAATCGTTTTTCAAATTTTAAAACTAATGTAGATGATATTGATATTCACTTTATAAAAGAATCAGGAAGTGGAAGTAATCCGAAAAATTTATTATTAATTCATGGTTGGCCTGGTTCAGTATTTGAATTTATTAATGTTATTGACCAACTAGCACACCCGGAAAAATATGGAGGATCAAAAGAAGATGGATTAAATATTATTGTCCCATCACTTCCTGGATTTGGTTTTTCAGGAGCACCTAAGAAACCTTGTGGACCAAGGAAAATTGCAGAAATTTTTAATAAATTAATGATTAAAAACTTAAAATGTAAAAACTACATTGCTCAAGGAGGAGATTGGGGTGCAACTATTGCTAATTGGCTTGGTTATGATCATTCAGAATATTGTAAAGCTATTCATATAAATTGTTTAACCATGAGACATCCAGATGGTCCGAAAACTGAGGAAGAAAAAAAATGGTTATTAAAATTTGATCAAGATCAAATCATACATGATGGCTACAGAACTCAACAAGCAACAAAACCACAAACATTAAGTTATGCCATGATGGATAGTCCAGTCGGTATAGCGGCTTGGATTTTGGAAAAAATGCATGGCTGGTCTGATCTAAAAGATCAAAATATCGAAAGCGTATATTCAAAAGATGAATTACTAACAAATATCATGGTTTATCTTTGTACAGATAGTTTTAGTACTTCAATCTGGATTTACTTTGGTAGACGAGAAGAGGGGGGAAGGTTTTTTCCTAAAGACTTTAAAAAAATTTCAATTCCAACTGGTGTAGCTGTTTTTCCTAAAGAAATGTCAGAATGGCCTCCCAAAAGTTATGTTAATAGAATTTTTAACATTCAGCAATGGACCAAAATGCCGGAAGGTGGTCATTTTGCTGCTTTAGAAAAACCTAAACTTTTAGTGAAAGATATTTTAGATTTTTTTAAAACTATTAAAATTTAAGAACTAAGAATTTCTAAATCTTCTTTAATTATCTCTGGAATATAGATGTTTTTTTTTGAATTTTCTTTAAATCGTTTATATTTATTTTGACCAGGGTACATGATTTCTTTTACCCCTTTGATTTTAGGTAATTTTTTTATTGCTCTAATATTTTCTTTAATCCTTTGATTATAATTTTTTTGAAATAAATTTGCTTTAAAAGTGATAAATAAATGACCAATGTTTTGAGGACTTGAAAAATCATCGAAAGGATCTTTAACTTTTCCGCCGTGATTTCCGCCAGTAAGAACACCACTTAAAATATCCACCATCCATGCAAGACCAGAACCTCTGAAACCCGCTATGGGTAATTGAACACCTGCTAAAGCTTTTTTTGCATCAGTAGTTGGATTTCCAAATTTATCTAACGCAACACCTTTTTGAATTTTTTGATTTTTTCGCGCAGCGACTCTTATTTTGCCTCTATTTATTATTGATATTGATGTATCTAAAATAAATGGAATTTTAGATCCTGTTGGTGTTCCAAAACAAATTGGATTAGTTCCAAACAAACTTTTTGAAGCTCCATGAGGTGCAACAGCTGGAGGGGCATTAGTGTAGATCATTGTAATTAAATTTTTTTTAACAGCTTGTTCTGCGTAATAACCAGATAATCCATAATGCCCACTGTTTTTAACAGCAACCATTCCAATACCAGTTTGCTGAGCATGTCTAATTGCAGTTTTAATTCCAATATCTGCAGCAACAAATCCAATGCTATTATTAGCATCAATGTGTGAAATAGACGACGAAATTTTCTTTATTTTTATTTTGGGTTTTGGATTAATTACTTTTTTTGAAATTCGATCACAGTACATTTTTAACCTGGATAGGCCGTGTCCATAAGCCCCAACTAACTCAGCATTAATTAAGGCGTTTGCTGAAATTACTGCATGATCTTTTTTGACACCAATTTTAGTAAAAATTTTGATTATTTTATTTTTTAAAATATTAGTTTTCATTATATAGAGTTATTTAAAATATTTTAGAATTTTAGAATAATCTCTTTTCATCCATAAATAAGTATCGTTTACTATTTGATTAATATTCTTTTTGGGTTTCCATCCATAGGTTTTAGAAACTCTTTTATTATTTGTTTTAAAATATGGAATATCATAAATAGATGTTTTTTTATTTTTAGTAATAATTAATTTGTTTCTCGTAGCCTTATTGCAAAGTCTTGTTAATTTTTTTAGAGAGGTGTAGCTAAAATTAGAGCCACCTACAGTAAAAAGTCTATTATTTATCTTTTTTAAATTTTTAATTTGAATTTCAATTAATTCACAAAAATCATCAATATGGAGCACATCTCGAACTTGATTTCCAGATCCATTATAACCAATATATTGTAATTTTTGTTTAGTTAAATGCTTCCAAATCCATAAACTAACAAAACCTTGATCTTGTTTTCCAAATTGTAATGGACCTGATAACACTCCACAACGATTTATTATATATTTTACATTAAAAGCATAAGCAAACTCCTCTATAAACATCTCAGAAGAAAGTTTTGTTAATCCATATATTGTTCTTGGACCATTTAAATTTGACCTTTCATCAAATAGTTTCTTCATTTTAATTTCATTTGGAAGTGAATTCTTTTTTATAATCTTATTAATTTCATTAATTGGATATACTCTACTTGATGATATAAAAATTATCTTTGAACCATCATTTTTGCATTTTTTTAAAATGTTTATTGTTCCTAAAAGATTAGTATTAATAACATCATCGATATTTTTTTTGGATACTTCAACTGCTGCTTCAGCGCAACAATCTATAATGAGATCAAATTTTGGAAGTTTTTTAATTTCATTATAATTTGAAATATTGACTTTATAGTTTTTGATTTTATTTTTTTTTAAGAGTTTTAAATTATATTGAGAACCCAATCTAACAATATTGTCTAACGAAGATACTTTAAATTTTTTCTTTTTTAAATAAATTGATAAATTTGCTCCTACAAAACCGCATCCACCTGTTATTAAAATTTTCATTATTATTTTTTATTTAAAAGAATTTTTTCAAGAAGACAATACAACAATGTAAAAATGTACTTTGATCCAACTTCTTTAATCTTAAATTTAGATACCCCGATTTTTCTTCCATACCAATTTATTGATATAATCTTATAATTAAGTTTTCTTGTGATAATTTTAAGGGGCAATTCTAAAAATACGTTAAAATTTTCGGACACTATTGGAAATAACTTTAACAAAACGGTTTTTTTATAAATCTTAAATGCATTTGTAAAATCATTATATTTTGAAAGAAATAAAAGTCTTATAATATTATTTGCAATTCGGTTTATTATAAGTTTGAAATAAGGATAATTTTTGACTTTAGATTTTTTTGCAAACCTTGTTCCAAAAACAGCGTCCAGACTTTGATTATTTATCATTGTGTTATAGTATTTGACTATATCACTTACATCATCAGATAAATCGCACATGAATAAACATACGTATTTTTTTTTTGATTTTTCTATACCGAGTTTAATTGCACTCCCTAATCCTTTCTTTACATTTTTATAAATCTTAATTTTTGAATTTTTTTTTTTTAATGTTATTAACTTTTTATATGATCCATCATTACTTAAATCATCAATAAAAATTAATTCATAATTTTGAATTTTTTTTTTTAAAGTTAGAAGTTTTTTAATAGTATAATTTAATTGCCTAACTTCATTATAAATTGGAATTATTATTGATAAACTCATTATCAACCTTTAAGATAGTATTAATGAAAATTCAAAGACAAAAATTAATTTTTTTCATTTTTTTTTTGATTTCAATTATAACAGGTTATCTAATTTGGGATTTGATTAATCTTAAATTTGAAAATCCAAAAATAATTGGTCAATATTCAATAAATAATTACAATTCAGCTAATGATATTTTGAGATATCTAATTTTTTTATCATTACCATGTACAGTATTTATCCTTTATAAATTTTTCACTCAAAATTTTTTTTATGAGATAAATAATTTTTTGACTTCTAGCGAAGAAAGCATTTTTGATAAGAAAAAAAATCTATTATTTTTTTTTATAGCATTTTTAATTTTAATCTTTTTTGAATTTTTATCAGTTGAATTCCCAATTTATAAAGTTGACAGTTATCATGATGGACAAAAATTAAGTGCTGCATTTAAATATTTAACTGATGGAAGTTTATGGTCCGGTTCATACATTACTGTTGGTATTTTTTATGAAACATTATCGTCATCAATATTTTGGAAATTTTTTAATCATACAAGCATTGGCTTAGCTAGGTTTGCAGATATTATTTACATATTTATTTTTAAAATATTATCCATATTATTTATATACCTGATAACAAAAATATCTCAGCTCGAGTTAAAAAATAAAATTATTTTTTTTATTTTTAACTGTATTATTTTTTTATCGTTAATTGATTATAGTTTACCTACGACAGATAATATTGCTTTCAGGGAAATACCAATATTAATATTATTAATACTGTTTACTTTATTATTAACTGGACAAAAAACATCAATTTGTATTTTATTAATTTCTATTTTAAGTCCTACGTCAATGCTTTGGGGTGTTGATAGAGGATTAATTTGTAATGTTTTAATTTTAATTATTCTTATTTATCTTTTTTTATCAAAAAGAAAAAATGAAAGTATATTACTATTTTTGTTACTAAGTATTTTGTGGTTTTTTTTATTTTTATATCTAGGTGAAGAGTTTAAGTATTTTATAAATAATACATATTTGGTTTATAAAGAAATGCCATATGTGCATGGAATAATTCACCCAAAAATATTTAGTGATGATCCGAATGCAGCTAGAGCAACAAAAACAATTTTATTTATCTTACTTAATTTATTAATTTCAATTAATTTATTTTTTAAAAAAAAATATCCAATAAATTTTTCTAAAATCATAATTTTTTTATCTTTTATTTCAGCATTAAGTTATCTATATGCACTAGGTAGGTCAGATGGTCCTCATATTAAGAATTCTTTTGGGTTTCCATTAATAACCATTTCAATATTTATTTCTTACATAATATTAAAAAAATATATTAAGAATTTATCTACTAATCAAAGTTACCTATTAAGTGGTTTTATGGTTATTTTTTTAGTTATCAATATCCATTTTAATTCAAATAATATTTTTGGTTATATTAAAAGATTTAATAATTTTATTTATTTACCAGATAGTTACTTTTTAAATGATAATGAAAATAAGTTTGTTGATTTTTTAAAACCCAAACTAAAAAATGCTTCGTGTGTACAATTATTTAGTAATGATGCGATTTTTAATTATGTTTTAAGAAAAAAAAGTTGTACTAAATATTATTTTGTTTGGAGTGCAGCATCAAAAATTAATCAAAATCAATTCATTACTGAATTATCTAAGACAAATCTAATAATCACAGGTGGAGAAAAAAATAACTGGGACTATCCATTAGAAAAAAAACTTCATTATGTTTATGAGCATATTTTAGACAAATACGAGTTAAATGAGAGCTTTAATTCTTGGAGTATATTTATAAAAAAGTAGAAAATAATTAAAATAAATCTTATTTTTTTTTAAATGTATTGTTAAATTCAAATTTAATAAAATTTATCAATACACCAATATTTATAACTATAAATTTAAAATTAAAATTGATAAGATTTTCCACACTTCTTTTGAAGCAAAATTTAATTTGTTTGATTGTTAATTTTAAAAATCTTAGAAAACTTGGTTTTCTTATTTTGTATCCATACGAATGGTAACGCCATATCCTTGTGGATAGAGATTTAAAATCATCATTTTGTAAATGGTAGCATTTAGCTTCGTTACAATAAAATGTGTTATATCCTTTATCTTTTATTTTGACACTATAATCGATATCTTCACCATTGGATCTAAGCTCTTCATTATATCCATCAACCTCACTCCATAATTTTTTTTTTTGAATTGTGTTACATCCAAATAAAAATGATGGGTTTTTAATATCTTTATCTCCCCAATTTTGAGAATAATATTTTGCACGCCATAGATTAAATTTATTATCTAAATTTTTTTCAATCATATTACCACCAGACATCATAATTTCGTCCGTAAGTGTTTTCATTATATTTTCTAACCAAAATTTATCCAAAACAACATCACCATCTATAGAAGCCACTAAGTCATTTTTAGATAATTGTAATCCTTTATTTCTACAATAACTAAGACCCATGTTTTCTTGATTATTAATTAACTTTATATCTTTAAATGAATTTAATATCTTTTTAGTATTATCATTTGAAAAATCATTAATTACTATAATTTCATCGAATTTAAGTGATTGAGAAAACATTGAAATTAAAACTTTTTCAATAGTTTTTTCAACGTTATATACGGGAATATAGACAGAAACTTTTGGCATTAAGTTAATTTTTATTTTAATTGTCTCGAAGCTCTTCAACTAGACTTTGCCATTTTTTTCCTCCATCTATTTGACGATCATAATTAGAGTCAACTTGAGCACCAGGATACGAAGTTAGTTTTTCTGCACTTACTAATTTATGTAGAGGAGTCCCTTCAATTTCGGCAGTACCAGACTCTTGAATTGTGCTAAAATCTGTAGCATTAATAAATTTTTTTGTTTCAATCATGTTTTCTTTAGTTTCTCCTGGCAAACCATAAGTAAATGTACCATGAACTGACATGCCAAGAGATCTTATATGTGAAACAATCTCTTGAGCATATTTTAAATCTAAATGCTTATTAACAATTTTATCTACAACTACTTGGCTTCCAGACTCAATTCCAATTTTTACACCTTTACAACCGCTATCAGACATTTTTTTCCAAGTTTCCTTTTTTGAAGTATCGGCTCTACACATTGCAAACCAAGGAATATTAAATTGTGTCATCACTTCACTTATTTTTTCTGTATGTTTATTTCCAATGTTGAAAGTGTCATCATCAAAATAAATAGCCTTAAATTTGTATTTACCAGTCAATTCTTTGATAAAATTTTCAATGTAATCAGGTGTATATTGTCTAACAGATCTTTTACCGTCTCCGTCAGGGTCGTTACCTGTCATAGCGGCTGGCCACACACAAAAAATGCATTTAAACGGACACCCACGACTGCTCCATATATGTGCTTGAGGGTGAAGTTTATTCATTGGTATAGGATTACCATCAAAGTATTTATCAAAAATTTGATCATCATAATAAGGAAAAGGAGAATTGTTCATTTCATCTTTAGTTAAAAGATCGTGATTAATTATTCCACTTTCTCCTTTTAAAACTTTTATAATATTTTTTTCATATTCCCCTTTTAAAACTGCATGAATAATATTGTCATCCCACTTTTGAGCTGAAGTAGAGATTGGACCAGCTACAACAATTTTTAACTTCGGATATTTTTTTTTTACTTCTTGAATTAATTTATAATCATGACTCCAGGAAGGAGTGGCACTTTCAATTAAAAAAAATTCAATTTTATTTGAAATTTCATCTAGGTACTTATAAAAACTTTCATAAGACTCTGACAAAGCAATACTGTCTCTAAAATATACATTTTTTTCTCCAATTTCTCTTGATGCATAAGTAGCAGCATAGCCTAAAAAAAAAGGATATGGGATGTAATCATGGGCTCTAGGATTATCAGGCGAGCATTTTCCTATATAAGTGAATGGCCATCTTGAACCAGCTCTTACACCTCTACGCCACCTTTTTTTTTGTAAAAATCCTCTACTAACCTTGCCTTCCCACCACGGAGGATTACTAAATAATATAGACATGATAATTATATACACTAAAAAAGGTGTTAATTTAAATTTTTATTTGGAGCCAAATTAAAAAACGTTAGATATATGAGAGTTTTAGACTGCACTACTTATTACGAAGAAGATTTAATGATGGATCTTCGATTTAACATTTTAAATGATTATGTTGATAAATTTATTGTCAGTGAAGCAACTTTTACACACAGCGGTAACTCAAAAAAAATTAAATTTGATCCGAATAATTTTAAAAAATTTAAAGATAAGATAATTCACATTGTTGTTGATGATGATCCTGTAAGTAAAATTAATAAAGAAACCAATGACCCAGGTTTAAAAAGATCAAATAGTATTAGGCGAATTGAATTTCAAAGAAATGAAATTTTTAAAGTAATAGATAAAGCAAACGATAATGATTATGTAATATATAGTGACAATGATGAAATTCCTAATCTAGAAAATATTGATTTATCAAAAAATAAATCAAAGATAATCTTGTTCAAACAAAAACTATATTATTATAAATTTAACCTTTCTTATCCAAAACTTGATTGGTTTGGAAGCAAAGCATGTAAAATTAAAGATCTGAAAAATATTTCATGGCTTAGAAATATTAAAACAAAAAAATATAATTTATTAAGACTTGATACTTTATTTTCTGATACAAGATATATTGATTTAAAGATAGTAGAAAATGGAGGTTGGCACTTTACTAATTTAAAAACTCCAGAAGAATTATATAGAAAATATTTAAATGATGAAATGCATTCAGAGTTTGAAACTAAAGAAGTAAATTTAAAAGATATTGCAGAAAAAGTTGCTAAAAAACATGTTAACTATAATCACTTTATTGACTCCAAATCATCATTGCAACAAAAACAAGAAAATCAATTTAATCTGATAAAAGTAAACTTAGATCTATTACCAGATTATATTAGAGATAATGCAAATAAATATAAAGATTGGATTGTTAAATAATGTTAAAAAATATCATTTATGTTAGTCATGCTGAAAAAGGTCCATCTGGAGGTGCAAAGATAATCTACCGTCACTCAGAAATAATTAATAGTTTAAAAAATTTTTCATCAGAAGTACTTCATCTAAAAAAAAGCAAATTATCTAAAATTAAAATTTCAATTAAAAAAAGATTTAAAATTAATAATATAAATAATGAATCAGGCTGGCAACTCAATGAACTTGAAGCAGTCAAAAAGTTTAATTACAAATGGTTTGATCACAAAATTAAAACTAAAAATAAATTATCTTTTAATAAAAAAAAAGATTTCTTAATTTTACCTGAAATTTTTGCACATTTAGCTGAAGATTTGTGTATAAAAAATGGCATAAGTTATGGAATATTTGTTCAAAATGGCTACGCAATAGCCTCTACAAACAATGAGAAAAAATTATTTATGGCATATTCTGCTGCTAAATTTATACTTTCTTATTCAAACGATATAACTAAATGTATAAAATTAAAATTTCCTAAACTAAAAAAAAAAATAATTAAAATTTCCTATTCATTAAATATAAAAGCTAAAGAAAGTGGAAAAAAAAATATTATAACTTTTATGAGTAGAAAGCTCCCTCAACATTCAAATTTGGTTACTAATTATTTAAATAATCATCTTCCAAAAAACTGGACATTGAAAGATATTCATCTTTTAAGTGAAAAAAAAACTTACGATTTGCTTAAAAAATCTAAGATATTTTTAGCATTTTCGAATTTAGAGGGTTTGCCATTACCCCCAGCAGAGGCCGCACTAGCAAAGAATTATGTCGTTGGCTATTCTGGTGAAGGAGGTAATGAATATTGGAACAAGCCAATATTTACAAGGGTAAATTCAGGTGAAATTATTACTTTTGTAAACAAAGTAAAAGAAAAAATAAAATTTCTTAATAGTAAAAGAAAATTTCCAAATTATCAATATACACAAATTAAAAAAAAATTTTCTAAAGAAACAGAAAAAAAAAATATATTAAAATTTTTAAAATTTATTTAGCTCTTTTTGATATCTTACTGTGCCAATTATACGTACTTAATACCATTTGATTTATGTTATCAAATTTTGGCTTCCATTTAATTAATTTATTTAATTTTTTATTTGATGAAATAATTTCTTCCATATCTCCATGTCTTTGTTTTTTGTATAATATCTTAATATTTTGTTTGATTATTTTTTTAAAAATTTTTGCAATTTCTAAAATACTAAAACCTTTACCGTATCCACAATTTAATATCTCGTAAGAACTTATTTTTTGAAAAAGATCTAGGCATTTGATATGTATATTAGCAAGGTCATAAACGTGAATAAAGTCTCTTATACAAGTACCATCTCTTGTCTTGTAATTATTACCATAAATATAAATATTTTTTTTATTTATTATTTGTTTTGAAAAGTTATTAAATAATCTGTCTTTTGAATTAAATTCACCAATTTTTTTTTTAATATTAGCTCCGACAACATTAAAATATCTTAAGATAATAAATTTAGTTTTAGTATTTTTAAATGCTGTCCTAATAATTTTTTCTGACATTAGCTTTGTTTTTCCATAGTAACTTTTTGGTTTTTTTAAGCTGTTTTCATTTACTACTTTTATATTATTTGAAAATACTGCACAGGTACTTGAAAAAATAAAATTTTTAATTTTATTTTTTAAACAAATATTTACTAAATTTTTTGTTCCAATGACGTTATTTTTATAATACTTTGTCTTAAATCTTTCTCCCTCCGGAACAATACATTTTGCGGCTAAATGAATAACATCATCAATTTTATTGATTTTGAAATAAGTAGTTAATTTAGATTTATCTGTTATATCTAATTTAAAAAAATTAATTTTATTATTTAAATAATTTTTATTTGTTGTGCTTAAATTATCGATAACAAATATTTTATATTTTTTTTTATTTATCAAAATATCAACAATTTGCCTTCCTATATAACCGCATCCTCCAACAATTAAAATATTTCTCATATTAAATTAATTTTTAATTAATACTAAAAGTTTTTCACATTTCCAATTTGCTGTAAAATTATTAATATGTTTTGTTTCTATAAAAAAAATATTACTAAATTCACTTTTAATATTTGAAATTTCCTTGTAATAATTTTTTTCTTTATGGTCTTTTTTAAACCTAAAAATATCTTCTATTATTAGAAAACCACCTGGGTTTAAAAAGTCTTTCGTTGCGTAAATTATATCTATTTGATGATTGAAATCGTGTGTACTATCGTCAATAATAATATCAAATTTTTTTTGATATCTAGAGAAAGCATTTTTAATACTATCTTTAGAACTTACATCAATTGTGGAATAATAAGAATTACTTAAATTATCATTTATAGCATTTTTTATTTTTGTTTCATCCTTTTCGAATAAATAAAGTGTAGCATCAGTAAAAAATTCTCTCCACATTTTTGTAGAACCATTTTTTTCAATACCAATTTCAGCAAAATTAAATTGTTTATTTTTTAATTTATTAAACAAAAGATAGTATATTCCTGTATACCCACTTCGATGACCATTAATATTGTAAGGAGACTTATTAGTGTCAAATTTTTTTCCAATTTTGCATAATTCAGTTTTAAATTGGCTTGTATCAATTGTAATTTTATCAAATTCATTTTTATTGTTTGAGAGTACTAATCTTCGTGAGCTTTCAGAATATTCAAAATTAAACTCATTAAATTGATCTAACGAAGGAACAATATCATAATTTGTTCTTTTGATAATAATATTAATTATTTTAACTAAATAAAAAGCGATTTTTTTTTGAAGTATTCTATAAATTTTTTTCAATTAAATTACCGTTACATTATTTTGAATTAATAATCATTCTTCCTGTAAAATCAATTTTAAACATTGTAACTTTTTTATCTTTAAAAAATTCATCAACAGCTTTTTTTGCTCCTTGCCAATAGCCATAATCATCAATTAATAAGACTCCATTTTTTTCCAGTAAGGGATATAAAATTTCTAACTCTTTTTTTGTACTTGAATACCAATCAGTATCTAATCTTAAAATAGAAATTTTTTTTGGTAAATTTTTATCTTTCAATAATGTATCTTCAACTTTACCTTTGACACAAATTAAATTATTTTTATCTGTATATTTTTCAAAATTATTTTTTACTTCCTCTAATGAACAATCAGCAATAAGAATATTCTTTTTTCTATCTACATTTTTTCTTTCGAGTTTATCTAATTGTATAGAGGCACTTTCACCTTCAAAAGTTTTATCTATTTCCTCAGGTTGTGACATTCCTTCAAAAGTATCATAGGCAAAAATTTTTTTATTAAGATTAAATTTTTCAATATATTTTTGAAAAATTATAAGATTTCCCCCTTTCCAAACACCACATTCTACAAAGCTACCTTCAACATTGTTCTGAATTACGTATTGCAAAGACTTCATAAGTGAAAACATTCGATCGTGACTTGTCATTGAATATTTTAAGCAAATGTCGAATAATTCTTTCTCAAACTCTGAGGTTTCCGGAAAATTTTTGTGCAAATCAAATGGTTTAACTTTAATTAAATCATAGTTGATTTTCTTAAACAATGATTTGAACAATCTTAATATCGGATTCATTTTTTGATAATATAGATTTAGCCTTTACCACGCCATGGGATATATTTGTCTATAAGTTTTCTTAAAGTTACATCAAATAATAAACCTAACATTCCCATAACAAAAATAGTGATCCAGATAAC
>JGI20155J14468_10001212_pt1 | contig 20534 bp, 18 predicted proteins | sample COG_05_FD_14468 | JGI IMG/M metagenome (IMG submission 14468) | reverse complement strand
GTGTGCCGAGACGATATACCTCTTGGCCATGAGGCTAAGGCGCTTGCAGCACGTCAAATCCGCTGCTTACATAACCACAGATGAGCGATGAGCATTCAAAGTCGAAATGCCCTATGNCTTAAAACATATGATGACCAATAGGGTTAAAGTAGTTTGCTCGATCACCAACTCACAGCAATGAGCCAACTCTAAAGGGAGTATTCGCTGACTGCCTCTACTACTCTGAAGAAGTGAACAGGTTACTCAAGCAGCAAAAAAGAAGTATATCTTACTTAGCTACAGAGATTTTTCTTTCCCAGTCGTGTCATGCTCTTTGCGCATAACACTGAGGCCAGAATAGTCGATCAAATCTTTGATTGTAAGCTCTTCTTTTGTGCGCTTTTCAAAAACCTGAATGTATTCAATCATAGTGTTCGAATGCTCGCGCATAACGCCTTCGGCTCGCACAGCGTCGCCCTTTTGAATGGCCTCAAAGATCACTTTATGTTGTGAATTTCCAAGTTTAAGGCGGAAGTTGCTCCTCTCCTTGCCCTCCTTTGTGGACAGAACTTGCCGATCGAAAACCATGGCCCCAACCTCTAGCATCGGCATGTGACTGATACGACTACACGTAAAGCCGATAAAATCATTGCCGCAACATTCCAAAATCGTTTTGTGAAACACTGCATTCTGTTTTTGTATTAAGCGAATTGAAGCGTGATCCATCTTGCCCACTAAAATAAGCCTATCGATCTCTTCAATCGCCGCTTCCAAGATAGGAAGTGTGCTGAGTCGATCAGGCGATTGCGCCATGAGCCGCGCGGCGAGGCTTTCGAGGTGGCCGCGTACCTGCACTGCTTGCAAGACGTCATTTACATTTGGTGCGTTAACAAAATAGCCGCGCCCTTCGCTGCGTCGAATGAGCCCTTCATGCTCTAACATACGAAGAGCAAGGCGCACCGGCGTGCGAGAAACCTTGTGGGTATCGCACAAGCGCGCCTCGGAGATGCGTTCTTCTTCACCATAATTGCCGAGCACGATGTCATTGCGAATTCGCGCTGCAAGTTCTGTATCAATAGATTCCATAGGCCCATTCAGCCTATTGGGATCCCAAAGTCAACATTGCGACCAAAACTTATCGATTTTAAAATTTTGTGCTTGATTTGGGATCCATAATGGTAATTGTATAGGCTTCAATACACAGAATCTAGCGTGAAGCTGTGGCCTGCTCTTTTTTTGGGATCCCAAACCGGTTATAAAGTTCAGACCCATGCCAAGTAACGCGCGGCAAAAGGAGCCTTTTCATGGATGGTGGGACAGACAGTAAATCCTTGAAGCACTTTATTGCAGGGCAATGGGTCGATGCAGCGGCTGGTGCAATGTTCGAAGTGTTTAACCCTCTTGACGACTCGCATTATGCTTTTGCTGCGAAAGGAACGACCGAAGATATCTTCAATGCAGTGGCGGCAGCAAAGGCAGCCTTCACATCTTACAAAGAAACAACGCCAACCGAGCGCGAGCGCTGGCTCTTGCGGGTCGCAGAGATCATGGAAGCGCGTCAGAAAGATCTGGTAAATTGCTTGATCGACGAGATCGGCTCACCCGTGCAAAAGGCAATGTTTGAATTCACTAAAGGCTTGACGATGATCCGTGCCGCCGCCGGTTTGTGTCGCAATGTGCGTGGCGAGACGATCCCATCTGATCGCCCCGGTACGTTCTCGATGTCCATCCGTGAACCGCTTGGTGTTGTCGCAGTGATCACACCGTTTAATGTGCCACTGATAAAGACTACACGTTTGGTGGCCAATGCCTTGGCGGTCGGAAACACGGTTGTCCATCTACCCTCTGAAATGGCCCCTCATCTGAGTTTGATCTTCGCGGAGATCGTTGAAGAAGCTGGTATCCCCGATGGTGTGTATAATGTGGTAACAGGCATGGGCGCAGAGATTGGCGATGATCTGACCGGCCACAAAGATATCGATTTTTTGACGTTCACAGGCTCAACGTTGGTGGGTCAGCATATCAACGAGATCTGCGCCAAGAATAAAACGCCGAACACGCTGGAATTGGGCGGTAAAAGCCCCACGATAATCCTCGCAGATGCCGACTTGGACAACGTGATGCCGCTTGCCGCGCGCTCTGTCTTTATGTTCGCAGGACAAGCCTGCATAGCGTCGAGCCGTTTCTATGTGGAACGACCTTTATACGATGAATTCGTAAAGCGTTTCTCGATGATCATCCGCAAACTTGGTATGGGCGATCTGCGCGACCCGAATACTGTTATCGCGCCAATAATCTCGCCACGACAACGAGAACGAATAAAAAGCCATATCGACGACGCGCGCGCCAAAGGTGCCAATGTGATCGGCGGCGAATGGGAAGGTAATCGGTGCCAGCCGACTTTGCTCACAGAGGTATCGGAGGACATGACTGTTTGCCAAACGGAAACATTTGGCCCAGTCACTGCGATCTATCCAATTGAGAACTACGAGGAAGGATTGGAAAAAGCGAACGACACTGAATATGGGCTATCATCTGCGATATTCACCAAAGACATCGACAAAGCTTTCCACTTCGTGCGTAATTCCAAAGCGGGCATGTGCCACATAAATGGTCCAACCATTCACGACGAGGCCCATGTGCCCTTTGGCGGAAATGGCGAAAGCGGCGTAGGTCGCGAAGGCACGGACGCAGACATGGAAGCAATGACAGAACTCAAATGGGTTACGGTGCAATTATGACTTTTACACTTTATCATCACGGATCATCAGTATGCGCTGCTAAGGTTCGCTTTGCGATGGCGGAAAAAGGCATGAAATGGGAAGGTGTTTACATCGATATTCTTGCAGGTGAGCAATTCACACCCGAGTATCAAAAGATCAATGCGAAGTCGGTTGTGCCAACACTTGTGCATGATGACTTGGTTATCCCAGACAGTACTGTGATCATCGAATACCTCGATCAAATTGCACCAGAAAATTCTACTCATCCCAAAGATCCTTGGGAGCGCGCGCAGGCGCGCTATTGGACCAAAGCGGTGGATGAGGATCTGCATCCTGCTTGTGGCGCGATGACGTTTTTATGTTCGCACCGCCACACAGTTTTGCGCAAGCTTGGTAAAGAAGGAGCAAATAAATTCCTTGCCTCCACACCAGAGTTTTCTGTCACATCTGATTGGAAGAGTTTCAAAGATGCTATCGTGCGCCAAGGCTTTGAGGCACCTGGAGCGTTGGGAAAAGTTAAACTTTACGACAGCTATCTGCACAAGATGGACAAAGCGCTGACTGGTAATGATTGGCTGGTTGGCAATAAATTCTCCATCGCTGACATCGCGCTGACACCCTACATCAATCGTCTTGCAATGATGTCGATGCGCGGCATGTGGGAAGGTGGACGTTTGCCCAATGTGGAGCGCTGGTTCAAGGCCATCGAAGCGCGTGAGAATTTCAAACCTTGCTTTATCGACTGGGTGCCCGAAGATCTCACGAATGATCTGCGTGAGAACGGGATCAAAAGCTGGCCAGAAGTTGCTAAGATTCTTGAAATTGAAATCTAGGAAATAGAGGAGGCTGACATGGGCCGACTAATTGGAAAAACAGCCGCAATCACTGGTGCTGCGCGCGGCATTGGCGCGGAATATGCGAAAAAATTGGCCAATGAGGGGGCCAACGTCATGGTGACTGACATTCTTGACCCAGCAGAGGTGGTGGCCGAGATCAACGCTGCAGAGGGTGGCCGTGCCGTTGGTATGATTGTGGATGTAACATCAGATGATGATCTGAATGCGATGGTCGCGAAAGCTGAAGAAGAATTTGGTGCGCTCAACATCGTTGTCAACAACGCAGGTCTCTTTGCAAACTTGGAACTGAAACCGTTTTTCCAGATCGATAATGACGAATTTGATAAGGTTATGACAATCAACGCGCGCTCAATTCACCAATCGACTAAAGCTGCGCTTCCTGCGCTGGTACGCGCGGGTGGTGGCAAGATTGTCAACATCGCCTCTGGTACGTTCTATTATGGCCCTCCTGGCCTATCACATTACACCGCATCCAAAGCCGCTGTTATCGGTTTGACCCGTGGTCATGCGCGCGAACTTGGTGAAAAGAATATTCAAATCAATGCAATAGCCGTTGGCCTAACCGAAAGCAGCTCTATTCGCGACAACAAAAAATGGGATCGCGCACGCGCTCCCACCGTTGATTCCCGTTCGATCAAACGCGAAATGGTGCCCGAAGATCTTCTTGGAACGCTCATATTTTTGTGCACATCTGACAGCGATTTTATCACTGGTCAGACGATCAACGTCGATGGCGGCAAGGTGAACCTTTAAACCTTATGTCACAGCGCAAGAACATCCTCTTCATCATGTGCGATCAATTGCGCTATGATTACCTATCCTGTGCAGGTCACAAGACCTTGCACACGCCCAACATCGACTCTCTCGCAGAGCGCGGTGTTCGCTTTTCTAATGCTTACGTGCAGTCTCCGATTTGCGGCCCAAGTCGCATGAGTACATACACGGGGCGCTATCCATCTAATCATGGGGCGACCGCCAATTTCGTACCTTTGCGCGTGGGAGAACTTAACATTGGCGACCATCTCAAGCCTTTGGGAATTCGCCCAGTTCTAGTAGGCAAGACCCACATGATCCCTGATCAAGAAGGGATGAAACGTCTCGGCATTGACCCAGCGAGCCCGATCGGTGTGCATCATTCACAAATCGGGTTCGAACCTTATGAGCGTGATGATGGTATCCATCCCGACCTGGTTTTGAAGCCGAATGTTGCGTATAATAATTACCTCAAAGAACGCGGCTATGACGACCACGAGAACCCTTGGCATTGGGCTGCGAACTCGGTTGAGCGCAGGGGCGAAATCCGTTCAGGATTCTTCAATGATGTCGCGCAACTGCCAGCGCGGGTAAGTGAAGAAGACTCCGAAACACCCTATATGACCCGCCGCGCAATGCAATTTATCGAAGAAGACGATGGCGAAAAGCCATGGTGTCTTCACCTGAGTTATATCAAGCCACACTGGCCCTACATTGCACCTGCGCCCTACAACGATATGTACTCAGCGGCGGATGTTCAGGATGTTCACAGGTCTGAAACAGAACGCGAAAATACCAACCAACTTGCACAGCACTTCCAAGAACGGATTTGCGGGCAAACTTTCTCCAGGGAAGAGGCCCGCGAGACTGTGATACCTGCGTATATGGGGCTGATCAAACAAATAGATGATCAACTTGGCATACTTTTCGAGTTCATGGAAAAAAAGGATCTTATGAAGAGCACGATGATTGTGTTCACATCAGATCATGGAGAATATTTTGGTGATCACTGGATGGGGGACAAAGATTTTTTCCACGATCCTGCCGTTAAAGTCCCACTTATCATTTCCGACCCTGATCCGTCATGTGACAATACGCGCGGTAGTGTGCAGAACGCACCTGTTGAAGCAATTGATCTTGTGCCGACGTTTATCGAGTATGCTGGTGGAGCTGTGCCTAAGCACATTCTTGATGGTCGTTCCCTAATGCCTTTACTGCAAGGGAATGACGTGCCGTGGCGCGAATTCGTTGTTAGTGAATATGATTATTTTCAACAGTCCTTCAGCCCAAAGACAGGTCGCGCACCGCTCGAGTGCCGGATCTATATGATCAAGAATGATCGATGGAAATACATCCACGCACCCGGATTTTTGCCAATTCTGTTTGATCTAACAAATGACCCAGACGAATTTGTCGATTTGGGAAACTCAGATGATCACACAGATGCCCGGCAATATATGCACTACGCTTTAGCTGACTGGTCTTTACAGTATCGCCAACGCGAAACCGTATCAGAAGAACGGGCGGAGCAAATGGTCGGTCTTGAGGACAAGTTTGGCGTGCTTATCGGGTACTGGGATGAAGAGGACGTAAAGCCTCCAGCAACGGCTCCTGATTTCGAATCTGGGCCAAAAGCACACTAAGCCAACACTAATAATAAGGTTTCTAGAAGGAATTCGACTGATGGCACATCTTGGCGAAGATATTATTGGAAGAAGCACTCAAACACCGTTCTTCAAAGTTGCAAATGCAGATGAGATTGGAATTCAAGCACCTGAAAATCGCATAGGCGATGCAGATCGCACATGGGTGCGCTCGTTAGTGGTTTCCAGAAAGAGGCATTAGTGCGCTCTGCCAAGACCGGTGACACATGGCGTTTTGTAAGTGATGAAGGACCGTACCTGAATGGCCATGACGCGGCTTGCTGCCCACTGGCGTTTCTGTCTTGCGGAATGGCTGCAAGTTACATGAACGAAATCACAGCGCTAGCTGAACAACAGGGTATCGAGATCCGTAAGCTCAAGCTTATTCAGGATAATTACTATACGATGAAAGGCTCAATGATGAAGCGTACCATGGTGGGTGGTGCGGAAAATATTGAGCTACAGGTCGAGATTGATTGTGATCTAGATGATGCTGCATTGAATGATTTTTTGGTGAACGCTACCTATGCATCTCCACTCAATGGCTTGATGCGTGGGCAGATTGAGAGCTTGTTTAAGTTGAGCAAAAACGGCTCAGAGCTAGCGACCGCCAATGCTTTTGAATTTAGCGGCACGATACTGCCTGACCCCGGCGATCATTTTGCCAAAGCGATGCCTACGGATGCTACAGATGGCTTGATGACCAAGGTTGGACCAACACCAAAAAAAGATGTAAGCGGTGGTACTGCGACCAACGCGTCTTCCCTGAGTGATGAGCAGAACCGACGTCTAAATATTGGTGCGGTGGCTGAATTGCGAAAGGATGGAATTAAGCAAATCCAGCAGATGCAATACTCGCCCTATGGAACATCGTTTATGCTACTCAGTTCAGAAGATGGCCGCGCACCAGATGCGAATACTCTGATCTCTGCTGGCATCGGCTTTTGCTTTATGACGCAGTTCGGACGCTTCGTGTCGATGCTGAAACTCGACTTACCTGATTACCGCATCGTGCAGGACACGCACTTTAGCCTAGGTGGCGCGAGCGGTGGCACTGGCAAAGCAGGTAGTGCGGATCCGATTGAAACACATGTCTATCTTGAAACCTCTGAGAGCGATGCAACCGCGCAAGAGATGCTCGATATTTCAGAGAAGACGTGCTTTCTGCACGCCTTCTGCAAGACGGATTTGAAGACAAAGCTCAAGATTAAACGGATTGCATAAAATGCAAAAGTTCCTGAAATCAGACATTCCGATCTGGGTAAACGTCCTTCAAGTTCTGCTGACTTTGATCATGCTCGGTCAGGTCTACATGTATTTCTTCGATCATGATCTGCTTGCTACAACAGGTGTCACGGTCAATGGGACGCCTGATTTGAATCTTGTCTATGAGATGGGCGGTCGCACGTTAACTATGGCTGCAGCGTCGATCTTTGTTATGATCACGCAAAATGCGCGGCAATTCCTTGTGGTGCTTTTCATGAACATTCTACGCGAAGGCACTGAGACGATTATCGATCCACTCTTCCCGATTGCAAATGCACCTGCTAGTCCGGCGATGGATTTTGGTATGCATGTTGTCGTAGTTGCGATTGAAATTCTGGCCTGTGTGGTGGTTTGGAAGCGCCTTAAGAAAAGCTCTCAAACGGGCAATTAAGCAGCCAAACCTTGGGACCCTCTGCGTCGGTGTACATAGAGCGGTAGGTCTCAAGCAACGCCAACGGCATGAACTGAACAAGCGTGGGGCCGATGTCGCCCCAATCGTACAGCGTGTCCCAGTGAAACAACTTCAAAACTGCGGCGCCATAAACCTCTCATTGTAGCGATTTCCATTTAAGCTCAAAGCGGCGCACCCAACCGTTTGTGGAGGTGATCGCAAGCGGGACCAAGATGAAAAAAGCGAGCCACCCAGTTCAAATGTAGAATTTTGAAATCTCACCACCAGAAAGTCCAACAGTGCCTATGTCGTGCAAGTAAAGTACCTTGTGCAACAGCCCGTAACCGAAGGCAGCAACGGCAAGATACTGACGGCGTTTCATCAACCAACGCAAACCACGCCTGCCCCTTCGAAGTATCTTCAAAGGTGTGATTATCATGGTGATGATCATGAAGCGTGCAGAAACCTCGCTGCTAGGGTGAAGCAATTGATGGATTGATCTCTTATCGCCCAAAGCGAGACCAACTATCATCAGAATTGCTGGAGGGCTGAGCAGCACCTAGAATGCGTAGGGGTGATCCCAGAAAGATTTGACTGCGAAAATAACGTGTTTCCTAAAATTGCTCAGAAAAAAGACGAAATCAAAATTCTAAACCTGCTTCATATACCCAGATCGATCTCTGGCGAGATATAGACCAACAAAGATTAACACGAATGCAACTTTCGTTCGCGTTGTGATCACGTCGCCAAGCAGCAAAACCCCGAACACATTGGTCAAAATGATGCTGAAATATGCATTGGGGGCTAGGAATATTGGCCCCTTGCGACGGATCAAAAAGATACGGATGGAATAGGCTACGGCGGTTGAAAGGATTGAAACACCAGTTAGCCCTAACCAAGGCCGCGCACTAGGCAATTCACCTTCGAATACTGACAAGAAAGGCCAAATGCCGAACAACGATGCAACCAAAGCGCTCCCACCGATCATCGAAATCGGATGCGCTTTTGGCATGACGCGCATTAAAATGGTAGCCATCGCAAGGCAAGCTACCGCGCAAAACGTAGCCAACATAGGAAAAGCACTTTCCCTTCCTGCAGTACCAATCCACGAAGTCGGCTCTGTGATAGTAAGCAAGCCCACCAATCCAATGATCAAACCAACGAATTTTTGGCGAGAAATCTGAACCTTTAAAACCAATGCTGAAAGGCCAATCGTTATCAGAGGGACCATTGCATACATTGAACCCACTACATTTGATGGGATCGTTTGTAATCCATAAGTTGTCAGACCGATTGGGAAGACAAAATTAAAAATGCCCAGAATGAACGCCCATTTCCAAAACTCAAACTTGAGGGGCAGGCCGTCACCTAATAGATAAGTGATTGGTAGTAGAAAAGCAGCGCCAAGGACTAAACGTCCACCAGCGGCTTGTTCTAACGTGAACGCTTCTAGAGAAAGTTTTACGAAGACGAACGACAGGCTCAAGCAAACCGTCATAAATCCAAAGGCAATCCAAGCGGTGTAATCGGTGTTTTGATCTTGAAGATCGTCTGATTGGTGCATCTACTAGCGTTCCATAGGAAATAGTGTGGATTCGATCATCCACCAACGACGGCTTGTGGCAAATACAAAGCAATTTGCGGGAACAAAATTAATAATCCGATCATTGCTGCCATTGCGAACCAAAAGGGCCAAATGCCGCGGAAAATCGTGCTCATGGGCACATCTCTTGCAATGGATTTGACGATGAACACATTGATCCCGACGGGCGGGCTGATCATGCCCATTTCCAGTACAATGACCAGGATAATGCCAAACCAGATCAGATCCCAATCTAGTGCCACGGCGATAGGAATGACTACGGGGATGGTTAATACTAACATTGCTATTGCTTCTAAAAACATACCAAGAAACATATAAATCAGGACAATAATCAGTAGAATACCAATGTTGCCGATGGGTAGGGAAGTCAATATTGTAACCAATTGTGCAGGAAGTTCTGTCAATGACATGAAAGGAATGAAAACAAATGCACCAATGATTATTAGAAAAACCGTGGCAGTTGCATTCATAGTTTCAAAGATTACCGCCTTTGAGGCTTGCCAGCCAAGTGACTTACGGTATGCTGCGACACCAAAAGTTAGAAATGCCCCAATAGATGATGCTTCGACTGGTGTGAAGAACCCAGTGTACATGCCGCCAATGGTAATCAACACGACACCGACGATTGGAAGTGCCCGCCAAAGTGATTTAACCCGTTCAGGCCGGCCAAATCGTTTTGCGCGCGGCCCTGCAGTGGGGTTCCTAATAACAACACAATATATTGCGCCAATAAAGAGAAGTGTCAGAATAATTCCCGGGAACACACCAGCCATAAATAATCGCCCAATGGATTGTTCGGTTAATACAGCATAAATGATCATGCCACCTGAGGGTGGAATCAAAAACCCAAGTGTGCCCCCCGCTGCAACTGAACCTGTTGCAAGACTGTCCGCATATTTATACTTTTTCATTTCAGGTAGTGCGACCCGCCCCATGGTGACAGCAGAAGCTAAAGATGATCCTGAAAGTGCTGCAAATCCCGCACAGGCTGCGATCGTAGCTGATGCCAAGCCACCGCGCAGATGGCCCATCCAACGATAGGCGGCAGAGAATAAATCTTTTGACATGCCAGACACACCGGCTAGGTTTCCCATCAAAACGAACATGGGTATTACCAACAGGTTGTAATTTGAGGCAGCCTCAAATGTTTCTCCTGCTAAGTTTGAATAGGCGACTTTAAGTCCACGTGACCAAGCTTGATCTTCGGCCATACCTACAGCCATGAATTTATATGCATTGGCAATGATCGTGCCGATAAACCCCACGCTTAGCATTGACAGGGCTACGGGCATTCGTAGGGCCAGTAAAATGAAAAGTGAGAGTAAGCCTAGAATGCCTATGAGAGTTAAACTTATCACAAAAGTTTTTCTCCAATTTGTAGCTGATTTACTTTTTGTGAATGTAAAATTTGCCAAATATCTAGTACTAAAACGAGAGCGTAAATTAGAATTGAAACTGAAAGAAGGTAATAAAATGGTTCGAATGAAATTAGTAATTGTTGTGTCGTCTCGCCAAACTTACTTGCCATTCCACCAGCATGCCAAAGCCGCCATCCCATAAATCCAAGCATTGAAGCGCCCAAACTCTTAATAAAAATCATGGACCATTTAGCAAATAGAGCTGACATACTTGGTTCTAGAATTTCAATTTCTATGTGAGCACCAGTCCGTGCCCCTAGTGGGATCGAAAGCGCTACCATTGTAACGAGTGCTAGAAGAAGTAAATCTTCTGCGCCTGTTATGGGTGCGTTCATTGCTTTACGCATAATAAGCACATTCCAGACTGAAAAGCCTGTCATAAACGTAAGGGTGGCTCCACCACAGATCAACGCAGTCCACTTAAGGAAATGATCAAGTGCTGATATTGATATCAACATCATCCTTGAAAAAAGTGTGTCACTCATTGTGTTATTTCCAGATCTTTATACTTCAGCAAAGTCTGGGCACCATTTCAAAACACCCTCTTTATAGCTATCTTTTTCGCAAAAGGTTTCTGCCCAACGCGTAATATTTGGAAATTTTTCAAAAGAGTATCCGCAGCCCTTCAAAACAAAATGTAGGGGTATCCATGAGATGTCAGCCAGTGTGTATTGATGTCCCATAATCCAGGTTCGGCCTTCTAGGGTTTGTTCCAGTTTAAAGAAAGACGTATCCAAAATCGCCTTGGCCTTGTCCAGATCGCTAGTTTCAAAACTCTTGTCACCGGCATGTTTAGAGTGAAATGCCTTTAATTCTTGATTTTTTTGCAAATCATCGTACTTCGCCTGCTCTTTTGCTGTTTTCTTTAATTTTGGAGCCATCTTCATGGCATACACGTAAGGCTTGCAGCCTGGGACATGGATAGCTGCAGCAAGATGCAGCCATTCCATCATCTCCACATTGTTTTTTGCTCGCAACGATGGTTCTGGATAGGTTTCATCAAGGTAATCTATTATGTCATTTGACTCGATATGAACAACGCCGTTGTCAATTAAAGTTGGCACCAGGCCGTTCGGGTTTATGCCAAAATATTCATCAGAAATATTTTCTTTTTTCTTCAAGTCTAGGTGATGGCTTTCCCAAGCCAGNCCTTTTTCAATAAGTGTCATTCTTACGCGCATCGAGCAGTTAGAAATAGCACCGTGGTACAAGTGCAGTCCTGTGAAGGTTTCAACAGTCTTGTTTTTGGGTGTTATGACGGCCATATGACGTGTTCCTTATTTTCGATTTAAGTAATCAATCAAAGCGCGCTATAAAGCTGTTTTATGTGCGCGCTTCAAATATTTATTTATTTAGCGCTTCATATATCGTTTGCGCATTCTGGATGCCGCGATCTGCGTAATCCGAATAGATAGCTTCCATACCGGCTGCCGCAGCGGCTTCCATCTTAGCGCGTTCCCTATCAGAGGTTACAATCCATTCAACGTTGAGTTCGCCTGCGGCAATTTTCTCATCCTTCCACTTCAGCGCTACTTCATCTGCATCATGAAACGCCTGCACCAATTGCATAGAAAAGGGCATGCCAGATATCTCATCAATAATTTTCTGGTGTTTTGCACTCAGGCTTTCGTAGCGTTCCTTGTTCATAACGTAGAAGACAGGATTAAATGTGGCAGGTGTATTTACAACTGCATAATTAGCCACCTCATCAAGGTTCCAAGGCGGCATGATGTTGTTGATTGATGAGATTGCTGCGTCGATTGTTCCAGTTGATAACGCGGTGTAATGCTCGGTTGGATCTAACTGTACTGGCACTGCACCCATTCCCTGCAGGACAGGCGTTGTTATGGCTGCCCAAGGAACAATTTTGGCGCCCCTCATGCCTTCTATCGTTGAGACGTCTTTTGTGGCAATGATCATGCCTCCAGCTGGGTTGCCAACGGCTAAAACTTTCACATCGGACCATTCATCTGCCATGTATTTGTCGAAAACTGTCCACATGCGCCTAGTTGAGTCGGGGCCGTCAAGTGCTTTACCAGGTAGTATTGCAAGCATCGTCTTTGGGAAGAGCGTAGGGGTCGAAGCTGCGATCCCAAACGTGATATCCGCCACTCCCTCTACAGCGCGTTTATATTGCTGGGTAGGTCCTGCGCCCAGTTGCCCCGCGGCATACACTTTTAATGTTAATTCGCCATTAGAGCGGGAAGTAAGCTCGTTCTCAAACCAAGCCAGCGCACCTGTGATTGTTTCATGGCTTGGTGGAACAAAAGTTGCTACACTCAGCTCCTCTCCTGATACGGCATTTGCGGAAATGCTAAGTGATCCAGCAAGAATAGCTGCTAGTTTAAACCTCAAATTCATAGTTTCCTCCCTCAGTTAGATCCAAATCTTGACTAGAACCAGATAGATTAGGATCCCAAATTTTTAAATGGAATCAAAAATCCACATATTTANCCCTATAATGTACCATAGTTACAACAATTGGGATCCTATATCAAGGTTTTTTCTCTTAAATCAGCCGAAATTCACAAAAGTACTTGATTTTGGGATCCCATAATTGCTTAATTTTACAAAACAGGCCTGTTTCTGCATAACCCTAAAAATACAAGGACACCGTTACATGCACCCAGAACTCAAAGCTCATCCCGAGTATTTCAAAAAAGAAGTCGTGCAATTGGCAGATAACGTCTATCAAGCTTTCGGGTTTGCTGCTTCAAACGTTTATATGATCATCGGTGATGATGGTTTGATCATTGTTGATACGTCTGAGACAACGGTCGCGGCTGAAAATATTTTGGCCGAGTTCCGCAAGATTACCGATCTACCAATCAAAACGATCATCCTTACGCATTCACACCGTGATCATGTTTCAGGTGCCAGTATTTTTGCAAAAGGGGGTAATCCGGAGATCCTCGCGAGCACAGGTTTCTCGGAAGACTCGCTCTTTGTTGCATCCAATCATCCACAGCCAGTAAAGGCTATGCAGGTCCGAACAAAACGTCAGTTCGGTATTGGATTATCGTATCCCAATGAGATCATTGGCATCGGGGTCGGTCCAGGCGCGCGTCCACTGAAAGGAATGGGGGCGGGGGCTTTACCGCCTACGCGACGCATCGGGGATGAAGGTGAAAAGTTAAGCGTTCACGGTATTGATCTGGAGCTTGTACACGCACCTGGCGAAACCCCTGACCACATTGTTGTTTGGTATGCAGATAAGAAAGTGTTGATATGTGGCGATAATTTCTATCGCTCTTTTCCAAACCTTTATCCCCCACGCGGAACTGCCTATCGGGATTTTGATTCTTGGGCGGATACAATGGATTTACTGATGGGTTTTGGACCAGAGGTGCTTGGTCCGGGTCACACAAAAGCGGTTTTTGGCGCGGAGAAAATCAAGAGTGATTTGACAGATTACCGTGACGCAATCCGTCATATTGTCGATGAAACCCGCAATGGTATGGACGCGGGACTGACAATTGACGAACTCGCGCATAAAGTGAAATTGCCGGATCATTTGGCCGAAAAACCCCATCTGCGGGAGTATTATGGCCGCGTTGATTTTTCTGTGCGTGCCTATTTTGTCGGAACCATGGGTTGGTTTGACGGCAATCCGACCTCGCTATCGCCGTTATCACCTAAAGATGAAGCGATGCGTTTCATTGACTTGGCAGGTGGCAACGCCGCTGTCTTAGGTTCTGCCCAAAAGGCGCTGAAAGATGGTGATTTCCAGTGGGCACTACAGCTTTTGGATCGCCTGCTGAATGTGGATTATGAGGTTGCCAATGCGAAGCAACTAAAAGCAGAGGCACTTCGCGCGCACGCCGTTGCGCAAATCAACTGCCCGACACGCCACTACTATATTCAATATGCGAAAGAACTGGAACAAGGCGACATCTAAAAGCTCCAGAGCGGGGGTCAATCAGCCCCGTCTCGCTTGGCTTTTTGATGCTGGTCTTCGATCAAACCGATTTTCCAATAACCTGAAATATAGGTGTCCTCGCGGGGCACCTGTTTTTCGTTTATCAGGAAGTCTCGCAAGGACCGGATGACGGCCGACTCGCCTGCAATACATGTTTTTACGCGGCCCTGTGGCCATTCAATAGCTTTGATCAAGTCTTCCTGGCGCGTAGATGCTTTGTGGGGATCAGAATGCACCAACCAATGTATCTTTATGCCTGCCGGTGCGTCGATTTCTTGTCGATCTAATGCCGAAGTGATCTCAAATATCGCGACACCTTTTGAATCACGTGGCATGGCCTCCAATGCAACTGCTGCGACCGGAATGGCCGAAGGATCAGCTGCAACAAGATACCAATCCGCATCAAAATCTATAAACTTTGGTTCACTTGGACCAGCGAAACCCAGAAAACCTCCAGCCCTGACAGAACTTGCCCAACGTGATGCAGGGCCTTCATCGCCATGTGCAACAAAATCGATGCTTAATTCTTGCGTAAAGGCATCAAACTTGCGTACCGTGTAAGTGCGTCTAACGGGCGGTGGACCACTGCTCAGACGCTCGACAAAATGCTCTTTAGTTTCGCCATTTTCGGGGATCATCAGCTTGCAATTTCCGCCGTCGCGCCCGCTCGGGAAACCATCAAGCTCAGGGCCAGCAAACACAACACGGATCATATTGGGCGTTAGATGCCAAACATCTTTGACCACTAAAACGCGTGGCATAGGGCGTTCTGTGCGTTTGCGCGCGGCTTGAGCCACTTTTGAAGTCAAAGTCATATGATTTTCCTAAATCAAAACTGATCGAGATCGTTGGCTATTGAAACCTGACCCGAAAAAACTTGAGAAATTCGCGCTGTAAAGTCAGGCGCAGTTTCTGGCGTGATACTATCAAGCGGAATATGAACGGCGACCACGTGCGCAACTCCCGCGCGGGCCGCGAGGTCCCCCAATTGCTCTGGGCTCAGGTGGTGACTATGAAGGTGCTGACCCATCATCGTGATGCGCTCTGACGTCATGTGAGGATTCTTCTCCTGAAGCTGCGCTATGATTTGCTCTGCAAGCATCATTTCACCCACAAGCAGTTGCGCGCCTTTGGCGAGATTCTCAACCATGCGACACGGCCCCGTGTCGCCTGTGTAAACTATAGAGCGATCAGGCGCGTCAAAACGTAAAGAAAGTGAGATAGGCCCCTTCGTTCCCAGTTCTGTTTCGGCACGATAATGCGTGTTTTCGCAGCATGAAACGCGAATATTATCGATTTCAAACGTGTCGCCTGGAGCGATTTCCTCAACCTGAACAAAATTTCGCGGATGTGGAAGTGACTGACCAACGACGCCAAAGCCAATGGCTTGCGGAATATCACAGGCCATCGCGAGACCCTCAACGATTTGACGCGTGCCCGGTGGACCATAGATCGTGATCGGCTGTTTGCGTTGCAGCATCATATTGATCCCGAGGCAGGTAAACAGACTGCCAATATGATCAAAATGATGATGCGAAAGGATGACCTTATCAATGCGACGAAAGTCGATCCCAGCACGCATCAACTGTTGCATCGCGCCTTCGCCGCAATCAATCAAGATCACGCGATCGCCATACGTAATTGCATGAGCAGGTGCAGCGCGATGAAGCTTTGGGACAGGGCCACCAGCGGTTCCGAGCGTGATAAAAGTTGTATCAAATGGCATTTCATTTAAGCCTGAGCCGTGGGGAGAGGTACGCGATCGACCGCAGCAATCTCCAACTCCGCTAAGCGCTCTACTAATCGCGCTTTCACGTCTTGATGTTTAGCGCTGCACCAAAGATTGACCATTTCGCCAGGGTCGTTTGAGAGGTCAAAAAGCTCGTTAGGACACTTGCCAAGATACATTGAGAGACGCCAGTTTTCATAAACAATTGAATGAACGCGGGGGCGAGGCCCAAAGGCTTCTTGCGTGCGTTGCGTTTCATATTGAATATGTGCGGCTTCCCTGCCCACGCCACCAGCAGCGGCTAGAACGACGCCTTGCATTCCTATCGATTTTTCGACCTTCGCATGCTCAAGGATGGTGGTTCCAATATCAAGTGTTTGGGCTAAGTCATCTGTACGAGTGCCGCTGTCGCCTTTCGGATCCGCCCAAATGAATGGAACGTGCGTGAGGCTGTCGTATTGCTCCGCTCCTTTGAACAAAAGGCGATGTTCGCCCAAATGATCGCCATGATCGGACGTATATATTTGCACAGTATTTTCCGAGACGCCTGCATCTGCCGCCGCCGCGCGCACGCGGCCAACCGCATCGTCAATCATCGAGATCATTCCGCAAGTCAGTGCGCGCGCCTCCAACGCCTCCTGTTTGGAGACAGCCACCGAATAGCCTTCCATTTGACCCAGGTTTGGATCTTTGGCACGGTCACGTTCGGCTACTTTTATGTACTCGGGCGGATCCCAGTCATCAGCTTCATATGCGGCAGGCACGACCATATCTTCGGGCTTGTACATGTCCCAATATTTTCCAGGCGGGGTAAACGGATGGTGCGGATCAGGGAAGGAAACCATCAGCAGGAAGGGCTTATTGTTATTACGCCTCGCTTCGAGCCACTCAACCGCACGATTTGCGATATAGGTCGTGGAATAATGTTCTTCTGGAACTTTCGTACGGATCGCTTGAGGAACGGTGAAATCGTGATCGAATTGTTTGTCACGCCCACGCAGAGCCAAAGTTTCAGGTGCGTTCTTCTTGACCCATTCGAGATGACTTCCGCCTGTGTTGAAGCCATGCCGCATAACTGCGAAGTATTCTTTGAAACCATAAAACGGTATTGGGACTTTAGGGTCGGGCTTATCCCAGTACGCCTGACGCTCGTACTGATAAGTGTCGTTATCAAGGTCCGAGCGGGTCGCGACATTCAGATCGTCGGGTGGCGCTGTAAAACCTTCCCGATGCTTGGTTGGTTCGATCTGTATGTCAAAATCGGATACGTTTTGTAGATGGCTTTTGCCAATCAAGCAAGTGTCATAGCCAGCATTCGCAAGAAGTTCAACAAATGTCACACTGTCATGATTAAGAGGAATTCCAAGCGAGCGTGTTCCATGGCTTGATGGCATACGGCAGGTCATAAGGCTTGCGCGGTTTGGCATACAAACTGGAGAAGCAACGTAGAACCGGTCGTGGCTCACGCCCTCAGCTGCCATTGCATCAATATTTGGTGTGCGCAGAACCGGATGGCCGTTACAGCCCAGGTGATCGTAACGCTGTTGATCCGTGATGAAGAGGATATAGCTCGAACGTTCGCTCATTATTATAGCTCCTATGTTGTTGGTAGTTCATCACGGCTGCGCAGCGTATGCCATGCCACCAGAACAAACCCTCCGGCTAATGCCAGACCATAGATTTCGGTCGGACGCGCTAGGATCAGAACTGCAATTACGAGGCGCGTGCAGATCATTATCGGTTTCAGCGCTTTGCGGTCAAACCCTGCAAGGGCGCTGGACACCAAATAAAGGGCCATGGCGATGCGAAGCATCAGCAATGCCAACCAGCCAAAATTGAGGGATCCATCATAGCCCGCTATGAATAACCCATTGTTTGGATCGATCACAGCCTTGTCGATCAGCAATAATTCTGGGTAGAGCGCGAAAACGAAGGGAATGGTGAACATAACGATACCAGATCGCACTGCCGAAAAACCAGTTTTCATCGGATCTGCCTTTGTGATACTCGCTGCTGCAAACGCAGCCAATGCGACGGGCGGCGTGATAGCTGAGGCAACTGCGAAGTAAAAGATGAACATATGCGCCGTGAACGTCGCAAGTCCTAGGCCCACAAGCATCGGACCCATCAGCAACGCAACGTTAATGTAGGCTGGCACCGCTGGCATTCCCATGCCGAGTAGGACTGCCAAAAGCATTGTCAAAAATAATGCGAACAGTTGGAAACCAGCAGAGTTGGCGGAAACATCAAAGGAATTGAGGAAACCAAGCACATCAACGGCCACAAATTTAGCAAGGCCTGTGAAGTTCAAGCATACATCGATCACAGTGACAGCGACGAACATTAAGAACAATGTGGAGATCGTCACGCCCGCTTGCGACAGACCATCAAAGATCTTCATCGGTTTGGCACGGAAGGATTTGTCGACGAACATCAGGATAAGTAGGAGGAACACCGCCCACCATCCCGCCGCGCTTGCATCACCCGCCGCGTTTTGGAACAGCTCGATGATCCAAGGCAAGGATGTGATCTCGCACGTCCCGTTTCTTTGATCAACAACTGCGCCCAGCATGATAGAATACCAGCTGCATCCGACAGCGTCTTTGGGAGTAAGCAGAAGTATCAGAACCAACAAAACAGGACCAAAGATTTGCATCAAATGAAGGCGATCCTCACCTGTTAGTTTCATGTCTTCAGTTAATTCTCCGACTGCTTCGATTTTTTGCTTACGCGCTTGGAACATGACAGAGAGGAACAAGCAGAAGAAGTAGAAGAGAGCGGGCAAAGTTGCGGCAATGATAATCTCGCGATATGGCACACCAGTCAAAGCTGCCATGATGAAAGCAGCAACGCCCATGATCGGCGGCATAATTGCACCGCCGGAAGAGGCGGCAGCTTCTACGCCGCCTGAAAAGACTTTGGAGAAGCCCCGCTTGAGCATCATTGGGATCGTCAAAACGCCCGTGGACAAGACGTTCACAACTGGGCCGCCCGTGATCGTTCCAAACATCGCAGAAGACACGACGGCCGCATGGGCTGGGCCACCGCGCAAGTTGCGGGTTGCAGCAAAGGCGAGCTTGATCAAAGATTGGCCACCCGCGCATTTCCCGAAAAGAGCACCTAGAATGACATATGGGAACACGAGAACAAGCAGGACATTGATGAAACGACCGAGCAGGCCAGAAGATTGATTGACCAAGGCATCTTGGAACAACCCATGGCTAGATCCAAGGCTCCTGACATCTTCACTGCTTAAAATCGTCACTAAGTACTTGTTTTGGTCCTCTGGCCCAAAAAAATACCAGTTAAGAATTGTAAAGAAAGTATAAGCGGCTATCAGGATTGAGACTAGGACGAGCGGCAATCCCCAGACTTTAATATTGTAGCCAAGGAAAACAGCAACGGCGCTGAACATGATTAAGATCAACCAGCTACCTGTTGTGGTCGCGCACCCCGGATCATCGGCTGTGTCAGGCACGGGCAACCCATAAAGCTCAGCGAAGTCAATTTCTGCCTGTAATGCCTTGGCGACCAGGCGTTCACGGTCTCCGGTAAATTTATCGATCAGGCACACGGATTCGATCTCGACTAAGTATGTTAGCGAAATTGCTGCAGCGGCTACTACAAGCGCTGCATCCATAAAAAGTCCAAAACGGCGGACAGTTGCACTTTTGTTTGCCCAACTACGCCACATAGACTTTTTCAATGCAACAACCAGCATCATCCAGAAGAAGGTGATCGGGAACAACCACTCGGTCGGGAAGCGCCGTATTCTGAAAAACTCGTTNCCCGTGAGATCCTTCCATAGATTGTCCCAACCCGGAATAGNAGGTGTCACGTTTATGAGACCAAGCAGAACAAGCAGAAGTGCCAAAATGTAGATTAGTCGATCTACAAACACAGNTTTTTGAAATGCTATTATGGAATTTGTAGAGTTTTGATCTGACATGACGAAAGCAACCTTTTACCCACTGGAGTAGGGAAATTGAAAAGGAGGGCACATGCGTTACGCCCCCCCCCTAACTGAAAGTGTTCACCAGATTAAGGCTTGGAACAGTCAGGTAGCGTGTGTCCAGCTTCTTCCCAAGCACGTACCGCGCCAGGGTGGAATTTCACAATGTTCGCTCCACAAAGACCGTTGGCTTTTTCGGAAACATCACCAAAGTTGAGCGTCGCCATGAATGGAGCCATCGCTTTGATCTCATCTAAATTCTCGATGTGCGACTTTGTGAGTTGGTAGGCCAGCTCTTCGT
>JGI20155J14468_10001202_pt1 | contig 20588 bp, 17 predicted proteins | sample COG_05_FD_14468 | JGI IMG/M metagenome (IMG submission 14468) | reverse complement strand
TCAAAAGATGTTTATCAATTTCCATCTCATCCCTACACAGAAGTTTTAATAGGTGCTGTATTAGAACCTGACCCAGATGTAAAACCAAAACTAGTTGCAGAGGACATAGTTGAAGAAAAACCACCTGAAATTGGCTGTTCTTTTCAAGGAAGGTGTCCAAGAATATTAGGTGATAAATGTAGAGAAGAAGAGCCTCCATGGCAAATTGGAGAAAACGGAAATGCAATCAGGTGCCATATAGATATCAAAGAATTAAAAATTCAACAAAGTTAACATTGAGGCAATTTATTTATTCCAAGTTATATATTAATTTAATATAAGAATTTGATAATTTTATGGAAATCAAAAAAGTTGTTGTTATTGGGTCTGGTACAATGGGAAGTGGAATAGCAGCCCATTTATGCAATGCAAATGTTCCAGTTACATTATTAGATTTAACGACCGAGATAAGTGAGAAAGCTAGGGAGAGAATTAAAAAATCAAGACCACCTCTCTTAATTGACAAATCTAAAATTGATAATATTGATGTTGGTAATATCAGTGATAACTTTAACGTTGTCAGTGAAGCAGATTGGGTTGTTGAAGCTGTTGTTGAAAGAATTGATATTAAACATAATATTTATGAAAAAATTTTTAAAGAAAGAAAAGCTGGCTCAATCATATCATCTAATACATCCTCAATACCTATAAGTATACTTTCAGAAAAACTGTCAGCTGAAGACAAAAAAGATTTTTGTATTACCCATTTTTTTAATCCTGTTAGATATATGGATTTACTTGAAATTGTTAAAAGTGAAAACAATGATCTAAATAAAATTGATTCATTAAAAAAATTCTGTGAAATAAGCTTAGGAAAAGGTGCCATTGTTTGTAATGATACACCTGGTTTTTTAGGAAATAGAATTGGAGTTTTTGCAATGCAAGTTGCAATGACAGAGGCATTTAAAATGAAAATGTCGATAGAAGAAGCTGATGCTGTTTTCGGTAGACCAATGGGAATACCTAAAACGGGAGTATTTGGTTTATATGATTTAATTGGAATAGATTTAATGGCCGATGTTCTTAAAAGCTTTATCAAAGAACTACTACCTAAGTCAGATGAATTCCAAGAAGTCGCAAAAGAAATACCACTTGTAAAAAAATTAATAGAAACTGGTTATACGGGACGTAAAGGTAAGGGCGGTTTTTATAGAATGAATAAAATTGAGAATAAAAAAATTCTTGAAGCAATTAATTTAGAAACTGGTGAGTACCATCCTACTCAAAAAATCAATATTAAGTCCAATAAAGTAGATCTAAAAGCATTAATCAACAGAGATGACAAATATGGAGAATACGCATGGTCAGTTATCTCAAAAATTATTAATTATGCTTCTTCTTTAGTTCCAGGAATTACAGATGAATTTAATGACATTGATGAAGCAATGAGACTTGGATTTAATTGGAGTAAGGGACCATTTGAAATGTTAGAGGAGATTGGTGTTAGTAATTTCTTTAGCAGGTTTAAAAATTATGAAGGGAATAAATTTTTAGAAAACTTATCTAAAACAAAAAATGAAAAGTTTCATGGAATAAGACAAAAATATACAGATATCGAAACTTTAGGAAAAGTTAAAAAAACAGCATCAAATATTGACGGAAATAGTTCAGCTTCTATCTATAGATTTAATGATTACAATATTGTTGAATTTACTACTAAAGCAAATGCTCTAGATTACGATTCAATGGATGCTTTAAAAAAAGCTACTGATAAACCTTTGATTATAATTAATGAGAGTATGCAATTTTCTGCTGGAGTAAATTTAAGCTATACAATGGAATTTGCAAACAAAGGTGATTTTAAATCTATAGAAAAATTTGTCGGATATTTTCAAGAAACGTGTAAACATCTTAAGTATTCTGATCATCCTGTGGTATCTGCACCTTCAGGTTTAACACTTGGTGGTGGATTTGAGGTTATGGTTCAAAGTAACTTCGTAGCATCTCATACAAATATTGTAGTTGGGCTAGTCGAAACTATTGTTGGACTAATTCCTGCTGGTGGCGGATGCAAGGAAATGTTAGCAAGATGGCTTGATACAGAAGAAGCTAAAAATGATCCTCATTATGCTCCATTAAAGGTTTTTGATATTATCGGTTACGGAAAAACAGCGACTTCCCCTGTTGAAGCTGAACCTATGAAATATTTGAAACCAGAAGATAAAAAGATAATGAATAGAAATAGTCTTTTAGAAGTATCAAAAGAAATTTTAAATAATAATAAAAATTTTAAAGCTCCTTTGGAGTCTGAATTTAAACTTCCTGGAAAAGTGGTTAAGGAAGAAATGAATAAAATTTTAGAAAAACTATATAATGATAAGGTTATTTTTGATCATGGCTTATTAGTAGCTCAAGAATTGGCTCATGTTCTAAGTGGAGGAGACACCTCAATAGATAAGACATTATCAGAAGATGATTTATATAAGTTAGAATTAGATGCTTTTATGAAACTAATTGAGACCAAGGAAACTCAAGATAGAATTAAGCATACACTTGCAACAGGTAAGCCTTTAATTAATTAATTTTATCTAAACATTTTAATTGTATTAATAAAATCAGGTCTTAATACATATTCAGATCTATGAGAATATCTAATCTTTTCTAAAACTTTAATACCATAAATCACTTTTCCAATAGGAGTATATTCACCTTCAAATAATGGTTCGTCGTCAAGAATAATAAAAAATTGACTATCTTCAGTATCAAATTTTAAAGATCTAGCTAAACCAACTGTGCCTCTTTCAAAATTAAATTCAGCATCAACCTCTGATTTAATAGNGCCAAAACCTGATTTCCCAGTCCCAATTTTTCCATAATCTAATTGATCTTTTNTGCCAAACTCTATATCTCCAGCCTGAACTAGTTTATCTTTAATTACTCTGTGAAAAGCAACATTATCATATGCTTTTAAATTGATTAATTTTTTAAATCTCTCAACTCCATTTGGAGATATTTCAGGATAAAGTTCAATTACAACATTTCCACACTCAGCGTTAAGAATAACAATATTGGTTGGTTTTTCAAAATTAATTTTTTGTGGATCAAAATTTTTTATAAACAAACATTTATTTTTTATAATAATAGTAAAACTTAAAGCAAAAATTCCAAGTAGTATTAAGAAAATTAAAATTAATTTTTCATGCAGCGAGGCTTTTACTTTTTTAATCATTTAAAACACAAAAGTATTATCAATTTCTTTTAATTTATCTTTTATAAATTTAATTTTTTTATTAAGAATTTCATCATTTGAATTTTCATAATTTCCCATTATTAAATGTGAGTATACTTCTGCCATATCTTCAGATGGAATAGTCATTGAGTATTCAGTAAAAAAACCATTAGTATTTTTATAAGTTTCAAGCCCCAATTTTTTTGAGCAAGTAGAGCAATCCGCATACCTAAAATTTGGCTCATTAAACTTTTTCCATTCACTTTCATCAAATAATTCTTTATGGCCATCGTTAATAATATGAAATAATTCATGATGAATCACTCTTTCAAAATATTTTTCATTAAATTTTAGATCTATAATTAATGTTTTCATTAAATGATCTGGAATTCCTGCTGTGTTTATTCCTGAAATAGATAGGTTTTCACACATTACAATATATTTAAGATTAATTTTTTTTAAAAATTCTTTTGAATACCTGTTCAAATTTTTAAATATAGTTTGATATTTTTTATTGTAAGTTTTTTTGTCAGAATTAATGCAAAAAATATTTTTCTGAACCCCAAGTCTAAAGGGTTTGGTTGCATAAAAATATTTCAGTTTATTAGGTGTTTTTAATTCATAGATTTCTAAATTTGGTATTTTAATGAGATTATAAATAGAATTTGAATTCGCAGATGTTATTAAAAAAAATGATATTAAAACAAGCTTAAAAACCTTCATATACATAATTTAGATGATATTAGATTTAAAAAGAATGTGGTACATTTTGTTTATAAATGAAAAAAGATCGTAACAAAAATCCTATTCAACCTGTAAGTGGAACAAAAGTCCCAAGATTTGCTGGACCATCTACGTTTGCAAGACTACCAGAATTAAGAGATGTCGAAAGTTGTGATGTTGCGATTGTTGGCATACCGTTTGATGCAGGCACTAGCTATAGACCTGGTGCAAGATTTGGTCCAATGAGTATCAGGCAGGCATCAAGACATTTGAGAACCAATTATCATCCAAGCTATGATGTTGAACCATTTAAAGTGCAGCAAGTTGCTGATGCTGGGGATATTACATGCAATCCATTTAGTATTGATGAGTCGATAAAACAAATCGAAGCTGGAGCGAGTGATTTATTGAATAAAGTTGGTGGCATAATTAGTCTAGGAGGCGATCATACAATTGCAGTGCCATTACTTAGAGCAATTAATAAAAAATGTAATGGGCCAGTTGCCTTAGTGCACTTTGATGCCCATTTAGATACCTGGGATACTTATTTTGGAGCCCCTTATACACATGGAACTCCCTTTAGAAGAGCGAGAGAAGAAGGCTTATTTTTAGATGATGCTTCAATGCATGTTGGCATTAGAGGTCCACTTTATAGTAGGGATGATATTAAGAATGATGAAAGTTTTGGATTTAAAATAATTCATTGTGATGAATTTCAAACAGAGGGAACTGACAAAATAGCAGAAAGAATTAAAAAAAGAGTAGGTAACAATCCTTTATATTTATCGATAGACATTGATGTGTTAGATCCAGCATTTGCTCCAGGAACTGGTACACCAGAAATTGCAGGAATGACAACAAGAGAGATGGTTAATGTTTTAAGAGGATTGTCTGGTCTAAATCTTGTTTCTGCAGATGTTGTTGAAGTTTCGCCTGCCTACGATCATGCAGAAGTTACCTCATTAGCTGCAGCAACAATTGTCTACGAATTAACAAATTTATTTGCAAAATCATAAAGAAAGGATAGTTTCTCAAAATGCTAGATCAGAAAAAATTTTATATTAATGGTGAATGGGTTTCTCCAAAAAAACCTAATGACTTAAAAGTAATAGATCCTTCAACAGAAGAAGAATGTGCGGTTATATCTTTAGGAAGTGAAGAGGATGTTAATGATGCGGTAAACGCTGCAACAAAAGCTTTTGAAACTTGGGCATTTTCCACAAAAGAAGAAAGATTAAAATATCTTGAAGCTCTATATGATCTTTATAAAAAGAGATGGGCTGATATGGCAAAAGCTATATCTTTAGAAATGGGTGCTCCAATTGATTTTTCAACTCAATTACAAGCTGGAACTGGTGCTAGTCATATAAAATCTTATATCAAGGTTTTAAAAGAATATACTTTTGAAAATATTTTGGGAGATCATGCTCCTAATAATAATATTTTACATGAACCAAAAGGTGTTTGTGCATTAATTACACCCTGGAATTGGCCAATGAATCAAACTTGTTTAAAAGTAATTCCAGCAATTGCAGCTGGTTGTACAATGGTTCTTAAACCTTCAGAAATAGCACCATTATCTTCAATGATTTTAGCAGAAATGATTGATGAAATTAAATTACCAAAAGGTGTTTTTAATTTAGTAAATGGAGATGGTGCGGTTACAGGAAATGCTTTAACTAGTCACCCAGATGTAAATATGATTTCATTTACTGGATCAACTAGAGCAGGAGCCTTAATTTCACAAAATGCAGCCAATGATTTTAAAAGAGTAAGTTTAGAATTAGGAGGAAAAGGTGCAAATATAATTTTTAAAGATGCTGATCCAGAAGCAGTTGAAAGAGGCGCTTTAAGATGTTTTAGAAATACAGGTCAATCATGCAATGCACCTACTAGAATGTTAGTTGAAAAATCTATTTATGACGAGACAGTTGAAAGAGTTAAAAACTTTGCAAATTCAATGAAAGTTGATGTTGCTACAAAAGAAGGAGATCATATTGGTCCCGTAGTGTCAAAAAATCAATTTGATAAAATTCAATCTTTAATTCAAGTTGGAATTGATGAGGGTGCAAAATTAGTTGCTGGTGGAACTGGTAAACCAGATGGTTTAGTTAAAGGCTACTTTGTAAAACCTACAGCTTTTGCTGATGTAAATAATCAAATGCAAATTGCTAGAACTGAAATATTTGGACCTGTGTTATCAATTATACCATTTGAAACAGAGGAAGAAGCAATAGCAATTGCAAATGATACTCCGTATGGACTGTTAAATTTTATCCAAACTCAAGATCAAGAAAAAGCAAATCGTGTTGCTAGAAAATTAAGATCAGGAATGGTTGATATCAATGGCGCAGGATTAGCGCCAGATGCACCTTTTGGTGGATACAAACATTCTGGTATTGGACGTGAAGCTGGTAAGCTAGGTCTTGAAGAGTATCTTGAAGTTAAAGCTGTTAGTGGTTGGAACGATTAATTAGGAATAGAATCTTTTTTAATTCCATCTAATAAATCTAAACATTTTTTAAGTTCATCTAAAACTATAAACTCATCAATTTTATGAGCCTGTTCGATTGATCCTGGTCCACAAACGACAGTGCTAATCCCAATTTCTTGAAACAAACCAGCTTCAGTTCCAAATGAAACTACCTGTCTGGAATTGTCACCAGTTAAACTTGAAATTAATTCACAAGCATCTGATTTATCTTCTCTATCAAACCCAACTATTTCACCAATAATATCTTTTTCAATTGAAGCGTTTGGAAAAACTTTTTTCATTTCAGGTAATAGTACTTCATTTGCATATTTATCAATTTCTTGATTTAAAAATACACCATCTTCTTTAACAACAGGTCTTGTTTCCCAATTAACATGACATTTGTCTGCTATTACATTATGAGCAATACCACCAAAAATTCCTCCAATTGAAAGAGTTGAGTGTGGCGGATCAAAAATAGAATCTTTTGGTGCTCTCTTTTTTAAATTTTCTCTTAATTCTATTAATTTATTTACATATCTTGATGCATATTCTGTAGCACTCACACCTTTATGTGGCGCGGAGCTATGTCCCGCTAAACCTTTGAAATAAGTTGTGTATTCATAACAACCCTTGTGAGCATCAATGATTTTCATATTGGTTGGTTCTCCAATAATACAGATACCATCTTTGATATCTCTTTTTTTTAATTCTTCTATTAATATAGGAGCACCTTGACATGCGGTCTCTTCATCAAAGGTGAAAGAAAAATGAATATCTCTATCTAAATTTGTTTCAGAAAAAATAGGTGCATAGGCTAAAGCACAAGCAATAAATCCTTTCATGTCACACGAACCTCTACCATATAATTTGTCTTCTTTAATTGTTGCTACAAAAGGATCTGAGCTCCAACCTTTTGAAACCGGAACAACATCTGTGTGACCCGATAAAATTATTGGTTTCTTATTATTTGAGTTTTTTGCCTTAAGTGTTGCAAATAGATTAACTCTTTTTTTTTCATCATCGTAAGTTCTAAAAGAGGTGGCTCCAAGTTTTTTGAGAATATCGTCACAATAGTCAATTAATGAACTGTTATCTTCTCCTGAGATGGTTTTAAATCCTATTAGGTCTGTTAAAATTTTAACTGAATTATTAAACAATAGCTCAATATTATTTACTGTACTCATATTTGAGTTCTATTATATATTAATTATATGAAAGAACAAATTACCTTTGATGACTTTAATAAAGTTGATATCCGTGTCGGAACAGTCATTTCAGTTAGGAAAAATGAAAAAGCCAGAAAACCATCTTTGGTAGTTGAGGTTGATTTTGGTGCAGAAATAGGAATAAAACAATCATCAGCTCAGATTACCCATTATTATAATGAGGAAAATCTTAAGGGAAAACAAGTTATAGGAGTATGTAATTTTGCTGAAAAAAATATCGCAGGGGTGGTATCTCAAGTACTTATTTTAGGATCAATAGATAAAGAAGGAAAAGTAATTTTAGTTCATCCATCTCAAAAATCTGAGAACGGTTTACCCATAGCATAAGAATGCATCCTGAAATCCTCTCACTCTCTTTATTTATGTTTGTAACTAGTTGTTCACCTGGACCTAATAATGTTGTTGCCTCACATTCAGGATTTAATCATGGGATTAAAAGATCTATTCCATTAATGTTAGGGGTTATATTTGGTTTTACAACAATGTTAGCAATTGTTAATTTTGGATTGATTAATATTTTTAATATTTATCCAATAATTCAAAAAATTTTAATTGGCACAGGAACAATTTTTTTAATTTATCTTGCTTATAAGATTTCATTTTCAAAGTCTTCAGACAAAAAAAAAGATTTAAAACCTGTAAGCTTTACAGAAACTTTTTTGTATCAATTTTTAAATCCAAAAGGAGTTATAGTTGCAGTAATAGCAGTTTCAACTTACACAGAATCAGGAATAAACTTTATGAATTACTCCTTGTGGATGTTAGGAGTAGCTTTTTTATTTGCGATCATAAGTATTATATTTTGGACTTTTTTAGGTAAATTTATGAGGAAATTCGCGACAAATGATAAATTTATTAAATGGTTTAATTATGTTATGTCAACGCTTCTAATAAGTTGTATAGCAACCTTTTATTACTAAAAAATTATGAAACCTGGAGCAAAAAATTCTTATAAATCTTTATCAGATATATCTGTTGGAGGTAAAAGTTATAAATATTACTCACTTAAAAAAGCTGAAGAAAATGGCCTTGAAAATATTTCAAGACTTCCAAAATCTTTAAAAGTTCTTCTTGAAAATTTATTAAGATATGAAGATGATTTATCAGTAAATAAAAATCAAATTAATTCGATAAAAGAATGGTTAAAAACAAAAAAATCAAACACTGAAATTGCTTATCGACCTGCTAGAGTGTTGCTTCAAGATTATACGGGTATTCCAGCAGTTGCAGATTTAGCGGCAATGAGAGAAGCNGTAAAAGATAAAAATAAAGATCCAAACACTATTAATCCATTATCAGCTGTTGATCTTGTAATTGATCATTCTGTTCAAGTNGATCAGTCTGCTAAAGCAGATTCATTTGAAAAAAATGTTGACATAGAATTTGAAAGAAATGGAGAAAGATATTCTTTTTTAAAATGGGGACAACAAGCATTTAATAATTTTAGAATAGTTCCGCCAGGCACAGGAATATGTCACCAAGTAAATTTAGAATACTTATCGAAAGTTGTTTGGTCTGAAGATTTTGAAGGAGATATGTATTTATTTCCAGATACTTTAGTTGGAACAGACAGTCATACTACGATGGTTAATGGACTATCTGTATTGGGTTGGGGTGTTGGTGGTATTGAAGCTGAAGCTGGAATGTTAGGTCAGCCAATATCAATGTTAATTCCTGAAGTAATAGGCTTCGAAGTTAAAAATAAAATGCCAGAAGGCACAACAGCAACTGATTTAGTTTTAACTGTAGTTAAGATGTTAAGGGACAAAGGTGTAGTTGGAAAATTTGTTGAATTTTATGGAGAGGGTTTAAAAAACCTTACCCTTGCTGATAGAGCTACAATAGCAAATATGGCTCCTGAATATGGTGCAACATGTGGTTTTTTTCCAATTGATGACGAAACTTTAAAATATCTAAAATTTTCTGGAAGAGATCAACATACTGTAAATATTGTTGAGCAATATGCAAAAGAACAAGGTTTATGGGCAAGTGATGAGATAGAATTTACAGACACTATTTCACTTGATATGTCTACAGTAGTTCCAACAATCTCTGGACCTAAAAGACCACAGGACAAAGTTTTATTAACAGACGCGCCCACTTCATTTAAAAAAGTTTTAGAGGATGCGACCAACAAAAAAGAACACACTGTTTCAAAAGTTTCAAATACTGATTACGAAATTAAGGATGGTTCAATTTTAATTGCAGCAATAACATCTTGTACCAATACATCAAATCCAAATGTTTTAATTGGAGCTGGACTACTTGCAAAAAAAGCTGTTGAATTAGGATTAGAAGTTAAGCCATGGGTAAAAACTTCTTTAGCACCAGGCTCTCAAGTAGTTACTGATTACTTGGCAAAAGCTGGACTAAATACTTATTTGGATAAACTGGGCTTTAATTTAGTAGGTTATGGCTGTACTACATGTATAGGAAATTCAGGACCATTGCCCGAAAATATAGTCGATGCTATCCAAAAAGAAAATATTTATGCAGTGTCTGTTTTATCAGGAAATAGAAATTTTGAAGGAAGAATTTCACCCCACATAAAAGCAAATTATTTAGCATCACCCCCGCTTGTTGTTGCTTATGCTCTAGCTGGTCATATGGAGTTTGATTTATATAAAGATGCTTTAGGTAAAGATAAAGAGGGTAAAGATGTTTATCTAAAAGATATATGGCCATCAAATAAAGAAATAGAGGATACTTTAAAAAAATCTTTAAATGCTGAAATGTTTATTCAAAGATATTCAAATGTTTCAGAAGGACCAATTCAATGGCAAAAAATTAAGACAGAAGAGAGTAGTATTTACAATTGGGAAGAGGGATCTACTTATGTAAAAAAACCTCCTTTCTTTGATGATTTGTCAGATGAACCAGAAGGCTTTAAAGAAATAAAAGATGCAAGACCGTTGTTAATCCTAGGAGATATGGTTACAACTGATCATATTTCTCCAGCAGGGAATATTCAAAAAGATAGCCCAACTGGAGAATATTTTATGGAACATCAAATACTTCCAAAAGATTATAACTCTTATGGGTCAAGAAGAGGAAATCATGAAGTTATGATGAGAGGAACATTCGCTAATATTAGAATTAGAAATGAAATGGCTCCAGGCACCGAAGGTGGTTTTACAAAAATATACCCAGAAGAAAAAATTCTTCCAGTTTATGATGCGGTTGTTGAATATAAAAAAAGAGGAACTGATTTAGTTGTAATTGGTGGCAAAGAATATGGCACTGGTTCATCAAGAGATTGGGCTGCGAAGGGAACAAAATTATTAGGTGTTAAAACAGTAATTGCTGAAAGTTTTGAACGTATACATAGATCAAATTTAATAGGAATGGGAATTTTACCATTACAGTTCACAAATGATATAAATAGAAAAAACTTAAATTTAATTGGATCAGAATTGATTAGTGTTCTTGATGTCGAAAAAGGTATAAATCCATCTGATGAAGTAACTGTAGAGATTAAATATGCCTCAGGAGATATCAAAAAAGTTAAAACTTTATGCAGAATTGATACTAAAAATGAATTAGAATACTATAAAAATGGAGGTATACTCCAATACGTTTTAAGGAACATGATTTAATTATGGATGAAGATATTTCAGTTATTAATAGTAATTCAAGAAATGAAAAAGTAAGAAATTACTTTTTAAAAAATAAAAATAAAATTATCTCAACAGTATTAGCATTAACTATAATTTTAATAGCCGCATATAGTTATGATAAACATAAAACAAATCAAAAAAAAGAAATATCAAACGAATTTAACAGTATTACATTAAATTATTCTGAAAAGACCAAAGACAAATCAACTAAAAAATTATTAGAACTTATAAATAAAAAAGATCCAACTTATTCATCTTTATCTTTATATTTCATAATTGATAACAATCTGATTTCTGATAAAAATAGAATTAACGGTTTATTTGATGTCTTGATCGAAAAAACCTCATTAGATAAAGAGATAAAAAATTTAGTTGTATATAAAAAAGCTTTATTTAATGCAGATAACGCACAAGAAGGTGAGCTTTTAAACATTCTAAACCCATTGATTAATTCCAAAAGTGTTTGGAAGTCTCATGCCCTATATCTAATGGCGGAATATTTTTATTCAAAAAATCAAAATCAAAAATCAAAAGAATTTTTCAATCAAATAATTAGTTTAGAAAATGCTAATGCTGGTATAAAATTACAAGCAGAGAAAAGATTGAACAGAGATTTGAGTGAATAAAGTAGTTTTTTTAATTTTATCCCTTTTTATATTAAGTAATTGTTCCTTAAAGGAAAAATCTAGACTTTGGAATAAAGATGAAAAAACAGAAAATCAAAAAAATATTAAACAGATATTAACTATAGAAAAAAATATAGTTAATGAGTTCAATCAAGATTTGAAATTAGATTTAAGTAAAATTTCTTTAAATAATGAATTTAATAATAATCGGAATGATTATGGGGCTCAAAATTACAAAGGAGAACTTAAAAAAATTGGAAACTATAAATTTTCAAAATTAGAAAATATTAATCAATTAAATTTTAAGCCAATTTTTTTAGACAATGGAATTATATTTTTTGATAAAAAAGGATCAATAATTAGATACAATGAAAATCAAAAGATTGTATGGAAGAGTAATCATTATTCAAAAGCAGAAAAAAAATTGAATCCAAAACTATATTTTGCATTAGATAAACAAAATTTAATAATAGCTGACAATATTTCAAAATATTATTCAATAAATATTAATACAGGTAAATTAAATTGGTCAAAAAATAATAAATATCCCTTTAATTCAGAAATAAAGAAAGTTAAAAATAAGTTTTTTGTAGTTGATTATAAGAATACATTGAGATGTTTTAGTGTTTACGATGGTTCGGAATGTTGGAATTTACAAACAGAGGAATCATTTACTATATCAGATTCAAAATATTCATTAATTGTAGTTGATGATATGGTAGTATTTAGCAATTCTATTGGTGATATAAGTGCCGTCGATATAAATACAGGCTTAATAGGATGGCAACTTCCAACTCAAAGTAGCAACATAACTAACGAAACATATGATTTTAAAACCTCAAAACTAGTATCTGATAATAATTCTATTTTTTTTTCTACTAATAAAGATGAATTTTATTCCATTGATGTCAAAACAGGAACAATTAATTGGATCAATAAAGTAAGCTCTAATATTACCCCAATTGTAATAGGTAATTTAATTTTTACAGTTTCTAATGAGGGCTATTTGTTTGTAGTAGAAAAAAATAAGGGAAATATAGTTCGAATAACAGATCTATTTAAAAATTATAAAATTAAAAAAAGAAAAAATATTAAAGCAATAGGGTTTGTTATCGGTAATACAAATCTTTACCTAACCAAAAGTGATGGGAAAATGATCGTAGTTGACTTAAGTTTAGGAAATGTAATTAGTTCAGAAAAAATATCTGGATCTTTTACTTCAGAACCTTTCATTTTTAATAATAGTTTATTTGTAATTAAGAATGGATCAATTACTCAGTATAATTAAAAATGATCTTAAAATTACTTGATAAGATCGGTAGAAAAAAAGTTGTTTTAGATAGAGGTCCATCACACCCAAAATATAATGAAGCAAAACCTTGGATGAATAGGTACTACGTGATTTTTCGACATCGTCCAAAGTGGTTTCCATTCAATATTTTGATACATGAAATGTTGGCAAACGATCATGGTGTTGGAGTTCATACTCATTTATGTCCTTATATAACAATAATTATTAAAGATGGTTATTGGGAAACTACTAAAAAAGGTAAATTCTGGAGGCCACCTGGCTATGTTGGTTTTAGATCTGCAAATAATCTTCATAGAGTAGACCTTGAGCCCGGTACAAAACCAATGACAATTTTTATACCTGGTCCTTTTGGTCTCCGTAAAGGTCCAAGATCAGAGTATGGTATAGACTTTAAAACAAAGAAATGAATCTAAACAAATTATTTTTAAATTATTGTAAGAAAAATAATCTAGAGGTTAATCCAAATCAATTAGCTATAATAAATGAGCTTAATGGTTTCCATAATCTTAATTTCAAAAAATCAATTTTAAAAAGAATATTTTCAAAAAAAAATTGTAAAGCTGGATTTTATTTACAAGGTGATGTGGGTGTTGGCAAAACTATGATCTTAAACTTTTTTTATGAAAATTTTAAATACTCAAAGCAACGACTTCATTTTAATGAATTTATGATTAGTTTTCATGATTTTGTTTTTAAAAATAAAGCAAATAAGAAAGAAAATATTATTGATAAATTTGTTGGTAAATTAAAAAAGAAATATGAATTGATTTATTTTGATGAGTTTCAGGTAACAAATATTGTTGATGCAATGATTTTGGGGAATCTTTTTAAAAAAATATTTGATGAAAATATCAAAGTTTTATTTTCTTCTAATATTAAAATAAATGATCTTTATCTGGATGGATTACAAAGAGACCAGTTTCTTCCATTTATTAAGATTATGAAAGATAAATGTTTTCAAGAAAAATTGATTATCGAAGAAGATTATAGAAGATTACAAAGCAATAAAAGTAAAAGATTTTTTTATCCTTTAAATGAATCAACTAACTTTAAAGTTAATAAATTTTATAGACAAATAACAAAAGATATAGAAAATAAGGAAAAAGTTTTAATTATAAAGGGGCGAAAATTTATTATTGAAAAATACTTTAATGGATTTTCAAGATTTGATTTTAAAGATTTATGTTCAAAAAATATTGGCGCTGAAGATTACATAAAAATTGCTGAATGTTGTAAATTTATAGTTATAGAAAATATTCCTAATTTTAATAATGATAATTCTAATCAACAGCAAAGGTTTGTTACATTAATTGATATTTTTTATGAAAAGAATATATCCTTATTGATATCCTCCAAATCACAGTTAAATTTAATTAGTTCATCTAAAAATTTAAAAGATGTGTTTAAAAGAACAATTAGCCGTTTACATGAATTAACTTCAAAAAAATATAATTAAAAAAGAGATAAGAATTTTCTAATTTAGAATTAAATAATCATATTTTTTTTTTAAGAGATTGAAAAGCTTCAAGGGCTAATACTCTTGCTTTTTCGTGGATAACTATAGGTTTAGGGTAGTCTTTACCAATTATAGTTTTAATAACTTCCTGGTATTTTAATTCCATTTCCCAAGGCTTATGAAGGAACTTATCTGGAACTTTACTTAATTCAGGAACCCATTTCCTTACATATAAGCCTTCTTTATCAAATTTTTCTCCCTGCAGTATTGGGTTAAAAATTCTAAAATAAGGTGCAGCATCTGCTCCACAACCTGCAACCCATTGCCATTGAGCAATATTATTTGCTTTATTAAAATCCAACAAACAATTTCTGAAATGCTTTTCACCTTCTATCCAATTAATTCTTAGATGTTTTACTAAAAAAGATCCAACAACCATTCTAACTCTATTATGCATCCAGCCAGTTTCATATAGTTCTCTCATACCGGCGTCTACTATTGGATAACCAGTCATTCCTTGTTTCCACGCTCTTAAATGTTTATCGTTTTTGACCCAAGGAAATTTATCAAAATCTTTTCTATAATTTCCTTTCAAAAATTCTGGAAAATAATTAATTAAGCTGTGAGAAAATTCTCTCCATCCTAGTTCATTAATGTATTTCCTATATCCAATCCCTTTAGATTTTATTTCACTACATTTTTTCCAAATACTTGCTACATGAATTTGACCATGTTTAATATAAGGTGATAATTTTGAGGTTCCTTCTACGGAAGGAATATCTCTTGTGGTGCCATAATCTTTAATTTTATCTTTTATTAAATCATTTAAAATTTCTTTTGTGTCATTTTCAGAAATTTTCCAATATTTTTCAAATTTTTTATACCAATCTTTTTTAGGTAAAATTTTTTCAGGTTGTATGCAGATTTTAAAGAATTCTTTTTTCTTAGTCTTTTTTTTAACAATATAGGTTTTGGCTGGAGGCAGACTTAAATATTTTTGTTCAGCCATCCTCCAAAATGGAGTAAATACTTTAAATGGTGTACCATCATTTTTAGTTACTTCTTGAAATTCATTTAANATATTTCCCTTAAAATATTTGAAATTTATTTCATTTTTTAAAAAAATATCTCTAATTTTTTTTCCTTTAGAGATTACATCTGGTTCNTAAACTTTATTCCAATACACNNTAATATTATCTTTNTTTTTGATCTTAGATAAAATCTCTAACTCNTCACCTTTAACTATTTGAAGATTAATATTGTATTTAGACAAGTCTGTTTNAAAAACNTCTAATGATTTNGAAACCCACCATTTTTGAGCCTCAGTTTGATTATCAAAATTTTTATTATTATAAATAAATANTGCAATTACAGTCTCATGATTTTGAGTTGCAAAAGATAATGCGGGATTATTTTCTAATCTAAAATCATCTCTAATCCAAAATATACCTGTACCTGACATATTATTAATTTTGACTAATCAATTTTTGATACATTTCTTTATCTGTGTCACCTTCGCATCCAATTACCAACACATTAGAGTTTTGATCTAGTTCTAACTTTTGTTTTATATTTTGATCTTCGCAGCTGGCGATTAAACTGATTACTCCAGGTGCAGAATTTTCTCCTGCTATGATTTTTTCATTACTAAAAGTTGAATTTCCCAATAATTTCATAGTTTTTGCAATATCATCATCAGGTAAACTTATACAATACTTAACTGAATTTTTTAAAATATCCCATGGAACTAAAGATACTTCACCACAAGACATTCCACCCATCAAACTTTCTCTTTGAATGTCAATTTTCTCTATTTTACCTGTCTTAATACTTTCCATTACACACGCAGCACTATCAGGCTCAACTACTAAAGTGATAGGTATATTGTCTAGATATCTTGCAATACCTGCAACCATTGCTCCAGCCATTCCACCAACACCAGCTTGTAATATTATGTGAGTAATTCTTTCATTTTTAATTTGATCAACTATTTCCTTCATCATAACTGTATAGCCAGCCATAGTATATTTTGGAACCAGCATATAATCCTTCCAAGCAACATCTTGAACTATTTGCCAATTATTTTCTGTTGATTGTTTGATACATTCGATTAAAGATTTTTCATAATTTCCTTTTACTTTAATAACATCAGCACCTAAATCAGCCATAGCCTGACCTCTTGCATCACTAACAAACTCACTTATAAAAATTTTACATTTTAAACCTAATCTTCTTGCTCCCCAGGCAACCGATCTTCCATGATTTCCAGCTGTTGCTGTAGCAACTACAATATCTTTATTTCCTTTAGTAACTTTTTCCACAGCATATGCACCACCAAGTGCCTTAAAAGACTTAAGATTAAATCTTTTATTTTCATCTTTATAAAAGATATTATTTAGATTTAGTTCTTTTGATAATTTATCTAAAGATATTAAGGGAGTAGGTGAGTATCCATCCCATTTAGAAATGCTATTATATGCATCATCAATTTCATTTTTAGATATTGATTTTAATATTTGACTCTTATCAAATAAATAATTTTTGTTATCAACAAATTCAGAATATTTCCACTGGTGACCGTTAGATAAAATTGTCATAATCTAACAATCTAAAGTATTATCTTTTTCCCACTTCGTGACTGGTTTTTTTTTATTAAAAGTAGATTTATTTCTGAAATCTTTAATTTCAGAATTTTTTAATTTTATATAGCTTTCAATTACATCTTTTCCAAATGCTTCAGCAAGTGGTTTACTTTTTTGAAGCATGGTAATAGCTTGACTAATATCATTTGGTAATTTCTTTAAATTTGGATATTTTTTATAATCCTTATACATGTTGCAATGCAATGGTTTCCCAGGATTTATTTTTTTGTTAATTCCTTCAAGTCCAGCAGCGATTATGCCTGCTTGAAGTAAATAAGGATTTGAAGCACCATCCATTAATCTTAATTCAAATCTCCCTTGATCAGGAATCCTAATCATATGAGTTCTGTTGTTTCCGGTGTAAGATATACTGCTTGGGGACCAAGTTGCTCCTGATTTTGTTGGTGGAGCATTAATTCTTCTATAACTATTAATAGTTGGATTAAAAAAAGCTGATAAAGCCTGGGTATTATTCATCACGCCACCTAAAAAATTGTAGGCCAGCTTACTTAAGCCTAGAGTATCTTTTTTGTCTAAAAATTTATTGTTTTTTCCATTCCAAACAGAAACATGAGCGTGGCAACCATTTCCAGTTAAGTTATGAAAAGGTTTTGGCATAAAGGTTGCTCTTAAACCATGTTTTTCAGCTAAACTTTTAACCATATATTTAAAGAATACATGTCTATCAGCAGTAATTAGAGAGTCTGTATAATCCCAATTCATTTCAAATTGTCCATTAGCATCTTCATGATCATTTTGATAAGGCTTCCATCCCATTGTAATCATACAGTCACATATTTCTTTAATTAGTTCATATCTTCTCATTAAAGCAGATTGATCATAACAAGGTTTTGACTGTATATCTCTTTTATCAGCTATTGATGAACCATCATCGGAGATCAAAAAATATTCACACTCTACACCAGACTTCATCTGTAATTTTTTTTGAGTCATTTTTTTAATTTGTTCTTTAAGCATAACTCTTGGTGATGCTTTTACAGGTTTGCCATCCATATATAAATCGGAGGCTAACCAGCCAATTTCTTTATTCCATGGTAATTGAATCAAACTATCTGGGTCAGGCACACCAAACATATCACTATCTGCAGGTGTCATATCTAACCAAGTTGCAAACCCAGCAAACCCAGCACCATTCTTTTGCATTTCATTAATTGCTTGAGCTGGAACAAGTTTTGATCTTAGAACACCAAATAGATCAACAAAACTAATTAAAAAATATTTAATTTTTTTTTGTTTTGCAATTTTAGATAAATTTTTAGGCATATTATTTTATTAGCTTACAATTCTTAATCACTCTTAACAATATTATTTTTTATCTTTTACTCCAGGTATCCAGCTAGTACCTGCCAAAGGTACTCTCGCCATTGCTGCAGATTCAACTGTAAGTGCACATAAATCTTCTGGCTCAAGATTATGTAAATCATTTTTACCAGAAGCTCTTGCAATAGTTTGTGCCTCTAGAGTCATAACTTTTAAATAATTAGATAGACGTTTGCCACCTGCTACTGGATCAAAACGTTTCATTAGTTTTGGATCTTGCGTTGTAATCCCAGCTGGATCTTTTCCTTCATGCCAGTCATCATAAGCTCCCGCAGTAGTTCCTAGCTTATTATAATCTTTTTCCCATTTTGGATCATTATCTCCTAATGCAATCATTGCAGCAGAGCCTATTGAAACAGCATCTGCTCCAAGTGCCATTGCTTTAGCTACATCAGCTCCGTTTCTAATCCCTCCAGAAATAATTAATTGTACTTTTCTATGTTGGTCTAAATCTTGAAGAGCATCTACAGCAGGTCTAATACATGCTAGGGTAGGCTGACCAACATTTTCAATGAACACCTCTTGAGTTGCAGCTGTTCCACCTTGCATTCCATCCAAAACAACAACATCAGCACCAGCTTTAACTGCAAGAGCGGTATCATAATATGGTCTTGCTCCTGCAACTTTAATAAATATTGGAACTTTCCAACCAGTAATTTCTCTTATTTCTAAAATCTTAATCTTCAAATCATCAGGTCCAGTCCAGTCAGGATGTCTACATGCTGATCTTTGGTCAATTCCCTTAGGCAAAGTTCTCATTTCTGCAACACGATCACTAATTTTTTGACCCAATAACATTCCACCACCCCCTGGTTTTGCACCTTGTCCTATAACAATTTCGATGGCATCTGCTTTTCTCAGATCATCTGGATTCATTCCATATCTAGATGGTAATAATTGATAAACCAAATTTTTAGACTGACCTCTTTCTTCGGGTGTCATACCACCATCACCAGTAGTTGTAGATGTTCCTGCCATACTAGCTCCTCTACCTAAAGCTTCTTTTGCTCTTCCTGACAAAGCACCAAAACTCATTCCAGCAATTGTAATAGGTATATCTAACTCCAAAGGTTTGCTAGCATATCTAGTTCCTAATGTTACTTTTGTATTACAAGTTTCTCTGTATCCTTCTAGTGGATATCGTGACATTGATGCACCAAGAAAAAGTAAATCATCAAAATGAGGAAGCTTTCTTTTTGAACCACCACCTCTTATGTCATAAATTCCAGTTTCTGCTGCTCGTCTTATTTCTGAATTTGTGTATTCATCAAATGTTGATGAAATACGAGGATGTGTTTTTTTATTTTCTGACATAATTAATAACTGGATACATTGTCGATATTAAAATTATATAATTTTCTTGCTGAACCATATCTTTTAAAACTATTTGCCTTGACATTTTTTATTTCACTTTTTTTCAAAAGAGTAGAAATTTTATCTAGATGTTTTTTTTCCATTTTTTTTTCAATACAATCAGCTCCCAAAGATTTAACAGATCCTTTAACAAAAATATCTGTTTCATATAAGCTGTCACCCAAAGCTTCACCAGCATCACCACAAACAATCATTGTTCCAGATTGCGCCATAAATGCAGACATATGACCAACTGACCCTTTAACCACAATATCAATCCCTTTCATCGAAATCCCACATCTTGAGCTAGCATCTCCATCTATTACCAATAGACCACCGTGTGCAGTAGCTCCAGCAGATTGTGACGCATTTCCTTTAACATGAACTACACCAGACATCATATTTTCAGCCACACCAGTTCCAACATTTCCGTCAATGGTTATATGTGCTTTTTGATTCATTCCTGCACAGTAATAACCAACATGGCCTTTTATTAAAACTTTCATTTCTTGATTTAATCCAGCACATAGTGCATGGCTACCTTCTGGATTTATTATCGTGAAATCTCTTTCATTTTTTTTTATATCCAAGTTTTGTAGAGTGTTATT
>JGI20155J14468_10001193_pt1 | contig 20683 bp, 25 predicted proteins | sample COG_05_FD_14468 | JGI IMG/M metagenome (IMG submission 14468) | reverse complement strand
TAAACGAATCAAATTGATTCGCTATTACCTTATTTTTATTTTTTTATACACGTTATGTCAATTCTTTAATTGAATTAAAAATTTTTAAAAAAAAATATTAAAATAAAAAAAAATAATATTATTTCGTTATGTAGAAAAAGTTAATGTTTACGCGCATTATAATCAAAATTTTAATAAATTAATAAAGTTTTTCNAATTCTTCTTTATATTTTTCTAAAATTTTTTTTCTTTTNAGTTTTAAAGTAGGAGTTAACATTCTATTTTCAATTGTAAATTCTTCTTTAATTAATTTAAATTTCTTAACTTTTTCTACAGAAGANAAATTTTTATTTAAATTTTCTAAATAAAATTCAATTTCTTTTTTGTTTTCATCATTTTCACTTACAATTAGAGCAACTAAATATGTTTTTTTATCACCATAAACAAAACTTTGTTTAATTTTTTCATTAAGGCATAGCAGATTTTCTATTTTTGATGGAGAAATATTGTCACCACCAAGATTTACTATGATTTCTTTTTTTCTATCTGTTATTTTTAAATTTCCATCTTGGGTTATCTCTCCAATATCTCCTGTATGTAGCCAACCATCTTTTATAATTTCGTCTGTTTCTTTTTTCATGTTCCAATAACCAAGCATAACATTTTCACCTTTTACTAAAATTTCACCATCATCTGCAATTTTTACATCATTAGTTTTGAAAGGAGGGCCCACTGTCTCAATTTTGATTTTTCCAGGAATATTACAGCTTACAACAGGTGAGGTTTCTGTTAATCCATAACCCTGTAAAGTTGGCAACCCTACAGAATTTAAAAATTCACCAATTTTTCGATCTAAAGCGCCTCCACCAGAAACAAATGCTTTAAGTCTTCCACCGAATTGTTTTTTAATTTTTTTTCTAACTAATTTTTCACACAAAAAATTAATTATTTTTTCCTTTAAATTGAGCGTCTCCTTATTCAAAATTTTCGTACCAAGTAAAATAGTATTTTCTATCAATTGTTTCTTAAACCCCTTTTGTTTTGAAAAATTTATAAAAATTTTACTATATAAATTTTGATAAAATCTTGGAACTGCTGTCATAATTGTAGGTTTTGAAATAGCCATATTAGCTAATAACTTTTCTAAATTTTCAGCATAATAAATTTTTGCTCCAAGTGATATTTGTACATATTGAACTGTATGTTCATATGAGTGAGATAATGGAAGCCAGGTTAAAAAAACCGGTGGATCCTTTTTAACTAATGAATTTAAAATTTCGTCTGCCCCTTCGCAATTTGATAAGATTCCTCCATGACTAAGCATTACTCCTTTAGGATTACCAGTCGTACCTGATGTATAAATAATGCAAGCTAAATCATTTCTTCTTAAATTATCATTATAAGGAAATACATTCTTCGCAATAGCTTTTAAATCTGTTTCAGCCTTCAAAAAAATGTATTCAAAAGACTCTATATTTTTATCAAATGCATCTATGGATATTACAATTGTATTTTCTTTAATAAAATTTTTTATTTTTTTAAATTGATCAAAATTTGAAACGATGCATACTTTTGGTGCACAATCTTTTATAATATACTCATAATCACTTTCCGAATAAGTCGTAAAAAGCGGAACTGTTACTCCTCCCGAGTTCATTATTGATAAATCAGAAATTAACCATTCAGGCCTGTTCTCTGATAACAAAATACATCTGTCNCCTTTAGAAATAATACTTTTTAAATAATTCGATAAAACTTTTATTTTTATACTTATATTTCCCCATGAGTAAGTATACGGCCCACAATTTGTATCAGGTAAATCTTTATTTTTAAGTGATACTAAAAAAATCTCTTCATAACTTTTTTCAGAAACACTTGGAAATTTTTCCTCATATTTTTTAAAAAAGAGCTCAACCAGACTATTTATTTCTTTTAGTTCCATAATTTGGTGGGCGAAGAGAGAATCGAACTCTCACTCCTTGCGAAACACGATTTTGAGTCGTGCGCGTCTACCAGTTCCGCCATTCGCCCTTGATTGTTAAATTATTTATTAAATAGTATAAGAACTAAAATTATATTAAAACCAAAAAATGTTTAATACTCTTTATAAAAAATGTTTGGATTTAGCGTCACATAAAAGTTCAAAATACTACCTTGCAGTTGTTTCTTTTATTGAAAGTTCATTTTTCCCGATTCCCCCAGATGTCATGGTTATACCCATGGTTATTTCAAAAAAGAGTGATTTCGTTAAGATTTTTCTTATTACTACAATTTTTTCTGTTTTGGGTGGCATCTTGGGTTATTTAATTGGCATATTTTTTTTTGATATAGGAATGCAAATAATGAGTTTTTATGGTTACGAGGATAAAGTAACTAATCTAAAAAATGATTTAATTAATAATGAAGGTTTTTACGCCTGGCTTGGAGTTCTTTTTTTAGCTGGTTTTACTCCATTACCATATAAAGTTTTTACCATTTCCAGTGGTTTAATTGGATTTAATATTCTAATTTTTATTTTAATAAGTTTAATTTCTAGAGGATTACGTTTTTTTATTGTTTCCTATTTATCTTATAAATTTGGTGACCTTTTTACCAAATTTATGAATGAACATGGTGCAAAATGGTTTACGATAATTGGATTAGTTATTGTTATAATAGGATTTATAACTTATTTAGCTTTTAAATATTATGTTTAAATTTAAACTAGATTTTTATTTAAAGTTAGTTTTTATCATTAGTTTAGTAACAATAATCTTGGCATATTTCATAGAATATGTTCTGGGATATCAACCATGCAACCTGTGTTTATTAGAGAGAATACCTTATGGATTAAGTATGATTTTGATACTTGCCAATTATATTTTTATCAAAAATGATAAATTTATTATATTGTTATTGATTTTACTATTTGCCTTTTCTTTAACTATATCATTTTATCACTTTGGAATTGAACAGGGATTTTTTGAAGAATCAGCTGTTTGTGGAGTAAATAATTCAGCTGAAATTCTCTCAAAAGAAGAATTATTGAAACAATTACAGAAAAAAACTATTAGCTGTAAAGATGTGACATTTAAAATTTTTGGGCTTTCACTTACAACGTTTAATATAGTTTTAAGTCTAATTATATTTTGTATGTTAGCTAAAATATTTAAAAATTATGAAAAATTTAAAAACTAAAATAGAAGAGTTTATAAGGGTTGACCACGCTGGTGAGAGGGGCGCTGTTAAAATCTATGAGGGTCAATTATTAGCATTAAATACTCTAGTTAAAGATGAAAATTTAAAAAAAATAATTGAAGAAATGAAAGTCCATGAAAAAGAACATAGTGAATTCTTTGAAAATGAAATTAAAAAAAGAAAAATAAAACCAACTAGACTTTTACCTGTATGGGATCTGCTAGGCGTTGGTCTAGGTTTTGGTTCAGCAATTCTCGGTAAAAAAGCCACTATGTTATGTACAGCTTCAGTAGAAGAAGTAATAGATAAACATTACCAAAACCAAATAAATCAACTTGGTCCAGAAGAGAAGGATCTTAAAAACAAAATTATTAAATTTAGAGAAGATGAACTACATCATAAAGATATAGCTTATGAGAAGGGTGCAACTAAAAAAGGTATTTATTCTATTATGGATAAAATTATAAAAACTGGTTCAAAAATAGCAATTAATATCTCTGAAAAAATTTAGCTTTTAAGATTCTAACTCTACATCCCAATATAAATAATCCATCCAGCTTTTATGTAAAAAATTAGGAGGAAAATTTTTACCATTGCGATGTAAATCTTCTGTGGAAGGTTGATAAGGAAATTGGTTTAATTTTAATCCTGAAAGTTTTAATAATTTTCCACCTTTTCTTACATTGCAACTTGAACATGCTGTAACAACATTATCCCAATTAGTTTCACCCCCTTTTGATCTTGGCAATAAATGATCAAATGTAAGTTCTTCTTTGCTTCCACAATACTGGCATGAAAATTTATCTCTAAGAAAAACATTAAATCTTGTAAAACTTGGTTTTGATTGCGGGATGATATAATCTTTTAATGCTATTACACTTGGCAACTGCATATCAAAAGACGGACTTCTTACAACTCTGTCATAATTACTCACAATTATTACTCTGTCTAAAAATACTGATTTTACTGTATCCTGCCAAGACCATAGTGATAAAGGATAATAACTTAAGGGTCTGTAATCTGCATTTAAGACTAGTGCAGGACATTTTTCTAATGAAACATTTTGTTCAATAAAATTATTCATAATAAAAACATAACTTAAATAAAAATTTATTTCAATAATTAGCAAAATTAAATTTTTTTTAAAATATAATTTAATGCTATACTTGATGCTTCGATCGGAATATTATGGTCGCAGTTTTTTATTAAATGAGTTTCAATTTCTATATTATTTCTAATAAAAAAATCTTTTGCCTCTAGCATAAAATGAGGTTGAACAACTTGATCTAGATCACCATGAATTAATAAAGTTTTTGTTGAAATTTTTTTTCTAATTTTTAAATCTTCTTGATTAATTATTTTACCTGAAAAACCTATAACACAATTATATTCTTGATCAGATGTTAAGCCTAAATTGATTGACATCATACATCCTTGACTAAATCCAGATAAAATAATTTTATCATTTTTTAGGTTAAATTCATTTTTAATTTCCTCAATAAACTTGTGCAGTTTTTTTTCAGCTTTTATTGTTTGTTCTAAAATATAATTTGGATCGTCATTAGTTAAATCAAACCATTGAAAGCCTGAAGGATTTATTGCACATGGTTCATGTCCATTAGGGCATATAAAGATAGTATTTGGTAAGTGTCTTTTCCAATTCATTGAAAGCATACTTATATCTTTTCCGTCTCCCCCATAACCATGAAGTAAAATTATAGAATTTTTAATCTTTGTATTGCTTTCTGGCTTAATAATTGTTGAGTCTAGACAAAATGTCATACTGTTTGATTTATGTTTTTTATTTTTTAAAACAACTTACAATACAATTATGATTTCTGGAATATTTGTAAAGATAATATCTATTATTTTGTTACTAGCTGTTGGATTAGTTCTAATTCTTGGTATTGGAACTTTATTTAAAGGGGGTGAAACAAGTAAAAAATATTCTAATAAATTAATGCAGTTAAGAGTTTTATTGCAGTTTATAGCAATTATAGCTTTAGTCAGTTTTGCATATTTTTTTAAGAATTAATTATAATTACTCAACCATTCTACAAATTTTTTATCATTAAAATCGATAGATCCAATTATTCTCGCAAATTCTTCTCCTCTTTTGTTAAATAAAATTGTAGTTGGTATTCCTCTTAATCCAAATTTTTTTGCTAAAGTTATTGGAGAGTCAAAATATGGTTTTAAATTTTTAATTTTTAAATCTTTAAAAAATACAATTGCTTTTTGGGTGTTATCTTGACCTACATTAATTGGAAATATATTTAAATTATCTAATTTTTTATTAGCTTGTAACAAATCTAAAGATGGCATTTCTTCTTTGCATGGAGCACACCATGTGGCCCAAAAATTCAATAATACCAATTTTCCTCCATAATCATCAAGTTTTAATTGGTTATTTTGGTCATCTAAAAAGGTTATACTATCATATTTTTTCAATTCTTTATTGATTACAAGATTTTTTATATCTGTAGCTTCATCTGCAAAAGAATTAGATATTAAAAAAATAAATATTATTAAGAATCTCATGTTAAATAGGTATAATTAAATACCATGACAAAAAATAAAAACAACCAGGCAATATGGGGTTCTAGAATTAAAAGTACAACTTCTTCACTTTTTCAAAAAGTGGGTAACTCTATTGATATTGATAAAAGACTTTATAAAGAGGATATTGCAGGATCTATTGCTCATGTAGAAATGTTATTCAAACAGAAAATTATTTCTTTTAAAGTTAAAAATAAAATAATTTATGGTCTTAACAAAATAGAAAAAGAAATATTGAATAATAAATTTGAATTTAATAAAAAATATGAGGATATTCATATTAATATTGAAAAAAGACTTTTTCAAATAATTGGTGAAGAGGCAGGATTTGTTCATACTGCAAGATCTAGAAATGACCAAGTAATAACAGATTTTAAAATTTGGATGAGAGCTGCTACTAAAGATATTGATATAACTTTAGATAAGATAATTAAAAACACATTAAACCTCGCAGAAAAAAATATAGAGACTATTATGCCTGGCTTTACTCACCTTAAAAATGCACAACCTTTGTCGTTTGGTCATTATCTAATGGCTTATGTTGAAATGTTTAACAGGGATAAACAAAGATTTAATAATAGTTTAGATAGTTTATATGAAAATCCTTTAGGTGTTGCAGCATTAACAGGAACTTCTTTCAATATTGATAGAAATTATACAAGTAAAAAACTTGGTTTTAAAAAACCCACCAACAATTCAATTGATACAGTTTCTGATAGAGATTTTGTTTTGGATTTTTTATATAATATTTCAATATGTTCTATGCATATTTCCAGAATTGCAGAAGAACTTATAATCTGGAATTCAGAAGGATTTAATTTAATAAATTTATCAGACAAAGTAGTAACAGGCTCATCCATGATGCCACAAAAAAAAAATCCTGATTTACTTGAATATTTAAGAGGAAAAACTGGTATTACTTACGGAAATTTATTTTCAATGTTAACAATTTTAAAAGGATTGCCTTTATCATATTTTAAAGATCTTCAAGATGATAAGGAAATTGTCTTTAAATCTTATGATACTTTATTGAGTTGTCTTAAAATATTTGATGAAATTTTAAAAAACTTTACCTCAAATAAAAAGAGGATGTTAGAACTTGCAAATGTTGGGTACATTACTGCAACAGATTTTGCTGACTATCTAGTTAAAAATCACTCAATGTCTTTCAGGGAAGCTTATCAAAAAACTGCCGCTGTAGTTAATTTGGCAGAGAAGAAAAAGAAAAATCTTGATGAATTATCTTTAGACGAATTAAAAAAAGTTGAAAAAAAGTTAACAAGTGAAGTTTTAAAAGTGTTTAATTTAAAGAATTCTGTTAATTCTAAAAAATCATATGGTGGAACATCTTTTGATAATATTAAAAAAATGATAATGAAATATAAAAAACAAAAATGATAAAAAAAATTACCTTAACTATGATATTTTGTTTCTTGGTAGTCTCTTGTGGAAAGAAAGGAGATCCTGAATATAAAGATCACAATAAAAAATCGAAAGTGCAAAATATTATTATAAATAAGGTTTAATGAAATATATTAATAAAAAACTTACAATTGAAAAAGTTAGTGTCGAAAATATTGCAAAAAAATTCGGCACACCTACCTATTGTTATTCGTATGACCAACTAAAAAAAAATATTAATAATTTTAAAAAAAATTTTAGATCTTTTTCACCTCTAATATGTTTTGCTATCAAATCTAACACTAATCTAAATTTAATAAGAGAAATTAAGAAATTTGGACTTGGGGCTGATGTGGTATCGATGGGTGAATTAATGATGGCTATTAAAGCAGGAATAAATCCAAAACAAATTGTTTTTTCAGGTGTTGGCAAAACATCAAGTGAATTAAGCTATGCTATTGATAAAAAAATATTATTAATAAACGCAGAGTCTAAAAGTGAAATTAAAGAAATAGAAAGAATTGCAAGATTAAAGAGGGTTAAAGTTCAGATAGGTATTAGATTAAACCCTAACACAGATGCAAAAACTTTAAGTCAAATTTCAACTGGGAAAAAAGAAAATAAATTTGGTGTTAATGAAAAAACGTTTCTAGAAATTATTGATTATTATAGAAATTCTAAAAATATTAACTTGAAATGTTTAAGTGTTCATATTGGAAGCCAAATTTTAAATCATGTGCCTTATCAAAAAATGCTTAATGTAATTGATAAAATTATAAAAAAAGCAAATTATAAATTTGAATTTATTGATCTTGGTGGTGGTATGGGAATTTCTTATAGTGAAGCTGATAAAACTTTAAATTATAGAAAGTACAGTTTAGCTATTCAAAAATTTTTAAGAAATCATAAGTCAAAAATAATATTTGAGCCAGGGAGATCCATTGTGGGAAATATTGGCACTTTAATTTCTAAAGTAATTTATATTAAAAATAATGAAAAAAAAGATTTTATTATTTTAGATGCTGCAATGAATGATTTAATGAGGCCAGCTTTATATGGTTCAAATCATAAAACATTACCATCAATAAAGACCAATAAAAGATCAAAAAAAACTTATGAATTCGTTGGTCCAATTTGTGAAAGCACTGACAAATTTATAACGTTAAAAAAATTTCAAAAATTAAATGAAAAAGATGTTGTTGTAATGTGTGATGTAGGTGCGTATGGAATGTCACTAGCCTCAAATTACAACTTAAGAACAAAACCTAAAGAAATATTAATTAAGGGATCAAAAATTAAAATCATTAAAAAAAGACAAAAGTACAAAGATTTAATTTAACTTTTGATAAAATGATTAGAAACATAATTTTTTCAATATTCTTTTTTCTAGGAATAGTGGTTATTTCAATAATTTTTATACCAGCAATTTTTTTACCTCAAAAAATTGTACTATTAGGTGGTAAATTAATGGGCTATTGGGCAAGCTTTTGTTTACAAATTTTTCTTTCAACAAAAATTGTTATTAAGGGGACCGAAAATATAATTGAAAATAAAAAATTTTTTATAGCTGCATCCCATCAATCAATGTTTGAAACATTCTACTTACAAACCATTTTTAATTCGCCAGTATTTATTCTTAAAAAAGAATTATTGTTAATACCTGTTTTTGGGTGGTACCTAAAAAAGATTGGATCCATATCAATTAAAAGAAATAAAATTTCAAAAGATAATTTAAGTTTTTTTGATAATATTTCTCAAATCGTACAAAATTCAAATCGACCCTTAATAATTTTTCCACAAGGAACCCGTGTTTTACCTAATGATAGACCTCCATTTAAAAAAGGTGCATCAAGAATTTATGAAGAATTAAAAATAGCTTGTCAGCCTGTAGCAATTAATTCAGGATATGTTTGGCCAAAAAAAGGTCTAAAAAATAGCCATAAAACTATTACTATTTCAATTTTAAAACCTATAGAAGCTGGACTTGAAAAAGAAAAATTTATTAAAATTTTAGAAAATAATATTTATTCTGAACTTGATTTGATTTGTTAGCCTTTCATAGGCATTACTACAAATATACTATCAAAATCACTTGGATCTTTAATTAAAGCCGGAGAAGCCGTATCATTAAAAAATATTTCTATCTTATTTCCATCTAATTGGGAAGCTACGTCAATTAAATATCTTGAATTGAAACTAATTTCTAGATCGTGATCAAACTTAACAGCTAAAGTTTCTTTACCGTCTCCACTATTGGTATTATTTACTGATAAGTTTAAGGTATCATTAGTTAAATTAAATTTTACTCCATCTTTTTTGTCAAGTGATACAGAAGCAACTCTATCAACTGAGTCTAAAAAAAGTTTTAAATCAATATCTAATTTTTTTTGATTATTTTTAGGAATAACCTGAATATAATTAGGAAATTTACCATCAATTAGTTTTGAAATTAATATACTATTATTCATTTCAAACTTAATTTTAGATTTAATATTTGAAATTTTAACATCTCCATCGTAATTATCTAATATTGAACACAACTGAAAAATAGTTTTTTTTGGTAAAATGATAGGTTCAAATTCTATTTTTTGATCTAATCTAATTTTAGAAATTGACATTCGGTGACTGTCTGTTGCCACTGCTGTTAAATAATTTTTATCATCTACTTCAGTTTGATGTATGTATATTCCACTTAAGTAATGTCGTGTTTCATCATTTGAAACTGAAAACTTACACTTATTTAATAACTTTAAAAATTGTTTCGATTTAATTGAAAATTCATTCTGATTAAAATTTTCATCAGTGAGAGGAAAATCTGATGGGCTAAGACAGTTTAAATTAAAGATAGATTTTTCTGACTCTAAATGTAGTTTACTAGCATCATTTAACGTAAGATTAATTTTCTTTCCTGAAGATAATTTTCTAACAATATCATATATAGTAGAAGATACTGTGGTTGTTTTTCCTTCTTCTAAAACTTCTACATTATTTAATTGATGAATAAATATTAAATCAAGGTCAGTTGCCGTTATAGTTAATTGAGAATTTTGTGCATCTAACAATATATTTGATAAAATTGGGAGTGTACTTCTTTTTTCAATAACACCTTGGCAATAATTTAATGCCTGCTGAAAATCTTGCTGGTTTACGTTAAATTTCATTTTCCTTATTATTATATAGTATCTGATTTTTTAACTTATTGATATTATCAACCATTTCACTATCTTTTTCTTTTAATTTTTCAATAGTTTTAACTGAATGTATTATTGTTGTGTGATCTCTGTTAGAAAATTCTCTACCAATTTCAGGTAAAGATTTTGAAGTTAAAATTTTTGTTAAGTATATTGCTGTTTGTCTAGGTCTCACTAAATATCTAGATCTTCTTGAAGATAACATTTCATTTTTACTAATCTTAAAAAATTTACAAACCAAAGTTTGTATTAAATCTATCGTCACTTTATTTTCAGTTAAATTTAATAAATCTTTTAAAACTACTTTTGTTTCTGCTAAATTTGGCATTTTATTATAAATTCTTGAAAAAGATACTATTCTATTTATAGCGCCAACTAATTCTCTTATGCTTGTCGTAATTTCATTGCTAATAAAATCTTTTGTATCTTTTGAAATTTTAATTTGATCTGGATATAAGTTGTTTAGTTCTTCAACTTTTTTTTCTACAATACTTTTTCTGAGTTCATGATCAGGCTTCTGAATATCTACAACTAAACCACCTGAAAATCTCGATTTAATTCGTTCTTGTATTCTAGATAGTTTATTTGGAGCTCTATCTGCTGTTACAATTATTTGAGAGCCTTTATCTATCAAAGCATTAAATGTATGAAAAAACTCTTCTTGCATTGCTTCTTTTCCATTCATAAACTGAATATCATCTATCAATAAAATATCACTATTTCGAAAATACTCCTTAAATTTAACCATATCATTTGCTTTAATTGATTTTACAAATTGATACATAAATCTTTCTGCTGAAATAAACATTACTTTATGATTTTTTTTTAATTCAAGACCAATAGAATTTAAGAGATGTGTCTTTCCCATACCAACACCGCCATAAATGTATAACGGGTTATAATTAGATATATTTTCTGAAACTTTTAGTGAAGCTTCATAAGCTAGTTTATTACTAGATCCAGTTATAAAATTATCAAATCTTTTATTAGGATCAATTCGACTATATTGAAGATAAGAGTCTTTAATAAACGATATATTCTCTTTGTTTTCTAATGTATTTAAATTGATTTCTTCTTGCGAACTTTGTTGATTTTGATCAATTATTTTAAATTCAATCCTTATTATCTCTTTCTTATAATTTCTTACTGATTGCAAAATTTGGTCTAAATATCTCGAAGTAATCCAATCTCTAATAAATCTAGTAGGTACAGATAATAGAATATAATTATTAAATTCTTCAACGAAATTGATTTTTTTTAACCAACTTTCATAGATGTCTAAACCTAATTTATTTTTCATTTCAGTCTGAATTAAACTCCAGTTTAATTTTTCAGCCTTTAAATTTATTAAGTTTTTATTTATATTAGAATTGTTCATTTTTCTTGAGGAAGTTCAGTTAGAACCATAATAAAGTTATTGCAACTAATAATTTGAGCAAATCAAAAAAAAATAAAATCTATAATTGTATTAATTCAAATTATTTTTTAAAATTACTTTGACAATTTTTTTTTTTGTGTATCGAAATAAATAAATTTAATATTGAATTAATTTTGAAAATAAAAATCTACAAGATCTAAATATTGTAAATAAAATGTTGTCAAATCATATATAGCGCGTATTCTTTTAGTTGAATCAACTATAAGTATATCAGTTTATAATGAAGCGATTTTTTTTGTAACTCTTGATACGTTTCTTGAGGCGTTATGCTTTTTAATAATTCCTGTTTTGGCAATTTTCATTAATTCAGAATTCAACTTGGGTAAGAATTTTAGAGCCTCTGATTTTTTTTTGGACTCAATCAGCAAGTTCATTTTTTTTAATGCATTTTTATATCTGCTTTTTCTAGCTTTATTTACAGCTGTTTGTTTTGTTATTCTTCTAATTCTTTTAATTGCAGATTTTGTGTTTGCCATATGCGCAGGGGTATAACTTGAGAATTTATATTGGTCAATCAAATAATTGGTTATTTTTGGCAAGTATTACAAAAAAAAGTAGATCTATTAGAAATGGTTTTTTTTTGAATAATTCCATTACATTTGGCTCTTTTGCAATTTAGTTTTTCTCTTTCATACACCTTAAAATTTTTTTGAAAACTGCCTATTGTACCAGATACATTTTTGAAATTTCTAATACTTGAACCTCCTTTTGCTATTGCATTTTTAAGAACCTTTTGTGAATTTATTATTATATTTTTACAATCCCTTTTTTTCAATAAATTAACTTTTTTATTAGGATTAATTTTGCAAAAATACAATATTTCACTTGCATAAATATTGCCAATTCCTGAAACAAATTTTTGATCTAATAAAAAATTTTTAATATTTTTTTTCTTTTTTTTAAAAAAAGAAAGAACATATTTTATATCAAATCTAGATTGAAATGGTTCAGGACCTAAATGAGCAAATCTTTTTTTAAGAATAATAGAATTAGAAATAGTTTGAAAAAAACCAAATCTTCTTGGATCATTATATACAATTTTGAAATCCTTAAAAATAATTTCTACATGATTGTGTTTTTCTGGTTTAGTTGGGGAATTGTAAAAACTTGTATTCGTTAATTTGTTTTTATTATTATCATTGTGCACTAAATGTACCGTCCCTGACATTCCAAGATGTAACAAGCAAAAACTATCATTAGATAAATTAAAGATTAAATATTTGGAAAATCTATCAACTTTAACTATCTTTTGATTTTTTAAAAAATTTGAAAAATTTTTAGGTATTTTAAATCTTAAATTTCTATTTCTTATTATTACTTTTCTTACCTTTTTTTGTTTAATCTTTTTATCTAATGACTGTCTTACAATTTCTACTTCTGGTAATTCTGGCATTTAATACTATATTCAATATATAATTTATTTTTATGCAACAATATCTACAAAATAAAAAAGGACTAGTACAAAATGTTTTTGATCAAGTTTATGATCAGTATGATTTGATGAATGACCTAATGTCATTGGGTATTCACCGTATATGGAAAAAAAATTTATTAAATTTGATGAATCCCTCACCTAAACACAAACTTATTGATGTGGCCTGTGGAACAGGAGATATAGCTAAACTTTTTTTAGAATCTGTAGATCAATCTTCTGAAATAACATGTGTTGATCCAAATAAAGGTATGATTAAAAAAGGTAAAGAAAAATTAAATAAATTTCAAAACCTAAATTGGATTATTGCATCCGCAGAAAAGCTTCCCTTAAAAAAAAATATGTTTGATTTTTATTCAATAAGTTTTGGTTTGAGAAATACAAAAGACTTAAATAAAGCTCTTACAGAAGCATACAGAGTACTAAAACCTGGTGGTCGCTATTTGTGTTTAGAATTTTCAAAAATACAAAATTCTGGTTTAAATTTTATATATAAAAATTATTCAAAGCTTATTCCAACAATAGGTGAATTGGTTGTCGGAGACGCTGAACCATATAAATATCTTACAAAAAGTATAAACAATTTTGTTAACCAAGATGAGTTAATTAACTTAATGGAAAAGAATGGTTTTAAAAAATGTACTTATAGGAATTTATCTGGTGGAATAGTTTCTATACATAGTGGATGGAAAATTTAATGTTAAAAAAAATAATTACTTTATTTAAGCTTGGAAGAAAAGTAGCTAAATCTGATATTTTAAATATAACCTCTAAATTTCAAGAACCACCATTAGTAATCAAAATTTTATTTAAAATTTTATCATTTTCTTTTTCTTCCAAAGATCAATCAAATATCAATAAAGACGAGGGTGAAAGATTATCAAACTCATTAGAGTCAATGGGAACAACTTTTATAAAACTAGGTCAATTTTTAGCTACAAGACCAGATATTATTGGAGAAGAGCTCTCAAGGAAGCTTGAAAACTTACAGGATAAATTGCCTCCATTTTCACTACTTCAAGCAAAAGAAATAATTAAAAATGATTTAGGTGATGACACCTATAATTCGATAATTAATTTGAGTAATCCAGTGGCAGCAGCCTCTATAGCACAAGTTCATAAGGCCCAAATTAATGACAATGGTACAATAAAAGATGTGGCAATTAAAATATTAAGACCAAATATAAAAAAAATATTTAATGAAGAGATAGATGCAATGATGCTTTTTGCTTTTTTAGTTGAGTCTTTTATTAAAAAAACCAAAAGACTAAAATTAATTGAAGTAGTGTTTCTATTAAAAGAAATTACTAATCTTGAGATGGACCTTAGGTTTGAAGCTGCAGCAGCAAATGAATATGCGGAAAATACTAAAAATGATGTTGGATTTAGAGTTCCTCAAATTTATTGGAATTTTACAAGTGAAAATGTGATGACGCTTGATTGGGTTGATGGTGTTTCTATAAGAGAAACAGAGGAACTTAAAAAAAGAAATTTAAATACCGAAAAAATTGCTGAAGATATTATTCAAAATTTTTTAAGACATGCTGTTAGAGATGGTTTTTTTCATGCCGACATGCATCAAGGAAACATATTTATAGACAATAATGGTCATATTGTACCAATAGATTTTGGGATAATGGGAAGACTTGATAAAATGAGTAAAAGATTTTTAGCCGAAATATTATTTGGATTTATTCAGAGAGATTACCGTAAAGTAGCGGAAGTTCATTTAATTGCAGGTTTGGTTCCTAAAGAGGTTCCAATTGATGATTTAGCGCAAGCATTAAGATCTATAGGAGAACCAATTTTTGGACAAACTGTAAAGGATATTTCTGGTGGAAAATTATTAAAACAACTATTTGATGTAACTGAAAAATTCAACATGCAAACCCAACCCCAACTTCTTATGTTGCAAAAAACAATGGTAGTAGTTGAAGGTGTCGCAAGAAAATTAAATCCTAATACAAATATATGGACAACTTCTAAACCTGTTCTTGAGAGTTGGTTAAAAGATACCAAAGATCCAATTACAACTTTAAATGAAACTCTCCAAAATACATCAGAAGTGATCAAAAGATTACCTGATTTTCCTGAAATTATGGATAAAGCTAATCAAGCTCTTACTTATTTAGCTAGTGGACAAATCCCACATAACTCAAACTCCTATACAGCTTTAAATACAAAAAAAAATGAAATGATTGCATTTAGAAACCAATCTATTATTGGTTTATTAGCCCTTGTAATTTTAGGCTTATTAGTATTTTAATTCAGCCGATGAATGATTTAACTAACAAAAAAATACTTTTTATTATTTGTGGTGGAGTTGCGGCATATAAAAGCCTTGAAATAATTAGGCTATTCAAAAAAAACAACGCTGAAATTAAGACAATTTTAACTAAAAGTGCCAAAGAATTTATAACACCTTTATCAATTGCATCATTATCACAAGGAAAAGTTTATGATGATCTTTTTAGTTTAGAAAATGAATCAGAAATGGATCACATTGCATTATCTCGATGGGCTGATGTTATTATTGTTTTACCCGCAACTGCAAATACGATTTCTAAACTTGCTCATGGTTCATCAGAAGATTTAGCTTCAACAGTTATTCTGGCTTCAAATAAACAGATATTTTTAGCTCCAGCAATGAATGTGAGAATGTGGGAACATAACTCAACAAAAGAAAATTTAAAAAAATTGAAAAGTTATGGATATAAATTTATTGGGCCGATAGTAGGAGATATGGCTTGTGGAGAATTTGGTGAAGGAAAAATGTCTAATCCCATGGATATCTTTAATGAGATAAACAGCTTTTTATCTATTCAGACAAAAAATAAAAAAATCAAAGCACTTGTAACTGCAGGTCCTACTAATGAATATATTGATCCTGTAAGATTTATATCAAATAAATCAAGTGGTAAACAGGGCTATGAAATTGCAAAGTCTTTGTCTAAAAGAGGTTTTGTCACAACATTAATATCTGGACCTACTAATTTAAAAGTTGATGAGAAGATTAATCTTATTACTGTTGAAACTGCTGACGAAATGTTTAAAGCAACACAAAAATGCTTACCCACTGATATAGCAATATTTTCAGCTGCTGTAGCTGATTTTAAAATTAAAAATAAAAATAAAACTAAAATTAAAAAACAAGATAGTTTGACCATAAATTTAGAAAAAAATGTTGATATATTAAATTATGTTTCAAATCATAATTCTATGAGACCAAAGTTAGTTATTGGTTTTGCGGCTGAAACTAATGATTTAGATAAAAATGCAATTAACAAACTAACAAATAAAAATTGTGATTGGATTATAGCTAACGATGTATCCAAAAAAGATAGAGGCTTTGACTCGGATTATAATGAAGTCAATATTCACTACAAAGACACAAAAATTGAAAAAGAAAACCTTTCATTGAAAAAAAAATCTGAAATATCAGAAGAAATTGTAGATAGAATAGTTGCTCATTTTATTTAATGGTAAAAGTACTAATAAAAAAATTAGATTCAGCTGTAAGATTACCTGAATATAAAACTGATGGCGCCTCAGGAATGGATCTTGTGGCTTTCTTAAAGAACTCTGTAATTTTAAAACCAAAAACATCGTCTTTAATTCCTACAGGAATATCTGTTGCTTTTTCTGAAAATTATGAAATTCAAATTAGACCTAGATCTGGTCTAGCAGCAAAAAATAATATTACTGTTTTAAATACACCAGGAACTATAGACAGTGACTATAGAGGAGAAATTAAAGTTATAATTTATAATCATGGAGATAATAATTTTATTATTAATAATGGAGATCGTATTGCACAAATGATATTATGTCCTGTAATCAAAATGACTTTAGAAGAAACCAATGATTTNCCTGAAACAATTAGGGGAGAAGGGGGATTTGGCTCAACTGGTAAATGAATTCTAAATTAAATAAAAATCAAATTGAAAGATTTTCTAGACAAATTATTCTTAAAAACATTGGTGCTTTAGGTCAAAAAAGAATCATACAATCCAAAGTATTAATTATTGGTATGGGTGGTTTAGGATGTCCTGTTGCTGAATTTTTAACGAGGGCAGGGGTCGGATCTTTGGGAATTGTAGACTTTGATGTTGTTGATTTATCAAATATTCATCGTCAAAGTCTATATGACACTGATGATTTAAAAAAATCTAAAGTTGTTGCTGCTAGGAAAAAATTAAAAAAAATAAATTCAGACACAAAAATTAATTGTTACAAAATAAGATTAAACAAAAATAATTATAAAAATATAATAAAAAAGTATGATTATATTGTTGATGGTTCTGATAATTTCAAAACTAAATTCCTAATAAATGACTTTTGTAAACTATCAAAAAAATTTTTAGTATCGGGAGCTATAAGCAAATTTGATGGACATATTTTTACATTTGATTTTAAAAATAAAAAAACTCCCTGTATAAGAAGTTTTTTTCAAGAGAGGGAAATATCTGATGATATATTAAATTGTGAGTATGACGGGATATTAGGAACTGTGGCTGGTATTATTGGAACTATTCAAGCTAATGAAGTTTTAAAAAAAATTTTGAACATAGGCAAAAATCTTGATGGATATATTCTAATTATAGATTTACTAAATTTGAATTTTAGAAAAGTCAAATTAAACAAAGTAAAAAATGTTTAAAAAAATACTAATAGCTTTTTTCTCATTTTTTCTATTTTCAATTGCAAGTGCTGATGATCTATTTTTATCTTTAAAAAAAAATAAAGTAAACGTAAGATATGGGCCAAGTTTTGACTCACCTATAAAGTTTGTTTATAAAAAAATAAACTTACCTATTAAACAAATAGATAAAAAAGAAAATTGGAAAAGGATCATTGATTTTAAAAATAACAGTGGTTGGATTCACACTTCACAACTAAAACCAATAAGTGCTGTTATAACTTTAGAAGATAAAATTTTATTTAATGAGCCATCAAATTTTTCAAAACCTCTTGCAAAAATTCAAAAGGGAAGACTTCTCTTAATCCAAAAATGCAGCTTAAAATGGTGTAAAATAAAATCTGGAAAATTTAAAGGTTGGATTAAAATAGACAATATCTGGGGTACGACTAATTAAAATCTATAGATAAAGATTTTAAAGTTGTTTCTGTTAGCTTGGTGGTATGAGAATATTCATCATGATCTATACCAAGTTCCACTTGTAACGATCCAGATTTAAATTTTTCTATTTGTGTTTCATTAAATTTAAAATGAATAAATTGTACCGATGATGCTTTCCCCTCTGCTGATGTTCTATCAACATCTTCTTCTGGAATAGCCTTTACTATTTCCCCATCTATTTTCATAAAAACTTTCTCTTCGATGCCTCCAACTTTACCCAGAAAAGTAGCTCTCGATACTGGATTATCTATCTCGAACATCAAAGTAGCAACCAATTCTTTACCATTAGGTATTAGTGGATTGTATGCAGTGAGCTCATCTTTTAATTGATCATCTCCTCCTTTTTCTATGTAAAGCATTTCTTGTACTTGAGCCAACATAGTTTCGTAACTTTCAAAATAAAATGTTGCATAGGGACCTAAAGAAATTCTTCTGTCTTTTTTAAATTCAACAATATTTTTTCTCAACTCTTTTCTTTGTTTTGTATAGATATCTAAAGGCATGATATCTTCTTTTAGTATTTCTCTTTTTTCTTTAGGCATCATTATAATCTATAACTTTTAGCAATTAATTCGATGGGGTGTACTGCCTCATCATTTGAAATATTAGTATCATGTTCTAACTGTTTTAAATGTTTACCGGCTAGTGGACAGTCTGAAGCCATATATTTGTTATTTTTATTTTTTATTTGTCTTGCAGTTGGTCTTCCAACTTTTCTTGCTAAATCATGTGTTTCTTTCATTACTCCAAAGGTTCCTCCATGTCCGGCACATCTTTCAACAACATCAATTTTAGCATTAGGTATTAATTTGAGCATATCTCTTGCTTTAATGCCCATATTTTGTGCTCTAGCATGGCAAGCATGATGAACGGTAACTCCACCATCAATTTCTTGAAGACCTTCAGCTAAACCCTCATTTTTAGATATATCAACAACATATTCATCAATATCCATAACATTTTTTGATAATTTTTTTACATTTTCATTATTTGGTAATAATAATGGCCATTCAAATTTTAGCATAAGTCCACAACTGGCTGTAAGAGTTATTACCTTGTAACCTTTATCAACCCATTCTAATAAATCTTTAGAAACTTTTTTTGCTTGTTCAACAACTTTTGGTAAATCTGCTTGTTCTAAAAATGGCATTCCACAGCAACCTGGATACGCCTCTTGAACTTCTACACCATTTTTTTTGAGCACTTTTAATGCTGCAATTCCAGTATTTTTTTTATTAAAATTAACAAAGCATGTTGTGTAAATGACTGCTTTTCTAGAGGAATTTTTTTTTTCATAATTAATTAATTCTTTATTTTTTTTAAAAAAATTAGAAAACGTTTCAGAGTTATATTTTGGTAATTGAACTCTTTTATCTATTCCAGCAACTATTTCTAAAATCTTTCTAAAAAATTTATTTTTTATATCTGAAGCCCAATTAATTAATTTTGAAAACATCACACCAATTTTTGAATTTCTATCTATCTCTGCTAATTGTCTTGGAATAGAAGCAAGTTGACCTAATTTTTTTTGAGCTGTTCTGTACCTCAACATTAAATGGGGGAAGTCCAAATCAAAATCATGTGGTGGCACATATGGACATTTAGTCATAAAACACATATCACATAATGTACATGCATCAACCACTGGTGCGAATTGATTGCTAGATAAACTTTCTACATCTTCATTTTTAGACTCATCAATCATATCAAAAAGTTTAGGAAATGAATCACATAGGTTAAAACATCTTCTGCATCCATGACAAATATCAAACACCCTTCTCATTTCTGCATCTAATTTTTCAGGATTTAAAAAATCGGGATGTTCGAAATCAATCGGATGACGTATAGGTGCTTCTGTACTACCTTCTTTGCTCATATTTGATTTTTCTTAAGGTTTTAGTGGGTGGACTAGCACCCACTAAATAATAGTGATTAGCTAATAGATTCTAAAGTTTTTTGGAATTTACCAGCATGAGATTTTTCAGCTTTTGCTAATGTTTCAAACCAATCAGCTATTTCTTCAAAACCTTCTTCTCTGGCTGTTTTTGCCATACCTGGATACATGTCTGTGTATTCATGCGTTTCTCCTTGAACAGCAGAAGCTAAATTAGCTTTTGTTTCTCCAATTGGTAAACCAGTAGCGGGATCACCTACTTCTTCTAAATATTCTAGATGTCCATGCGCATGGCCAGTTTCACCTTCAGCTGTTGATCTAAATACTGATGCAACATCATTGTATCCTTCAATGTCTGCTTTTTGAGCGAAATAAAGATATCTTCTGTTCGCTTGGCTTTCACCTGCAAATGCTGCTTCTAGATTTTCTTTTGTTTTAGTTCCTTTTAATGACATTTTAATCTCCTTAATTA